>OIDQ01001081.1_pt1 | contig 10569 bp, 4 predicted proteins | sample 1581511 | NCBI WGS metagenome assembly OIDQ01 (sample SAMEA3882526, study PRJEB24775) | human gut metagenome | biome: human-associated habitat; feature: intestine environment; material: feces | place: Netherlands | collected 2009/2010
CATCACACACATCAGCAAATAAAGGATTTTCCTTATCCGCATAAGTGTCTTCTACCGCATCCGCAAGTACAATGTCAGCACTTGCATCAAATGGCACTTGCACAGAAAGGCTTACCTGTGTCGGATCAACAATCTTCCATGCCACTTTATAATTACCTGCTGCACTGTCAAAATTTCCTGCCGCTTCCTTCAGATCCCAGTTATAGGATGGGGCTATACACAGATGCTTTGCACCCGGATCTGCTTCATCCACACGAAATCCCAACACATAGCGATATATCCACTCTACCACAGATCCATAGGAATAGTGATTCAGGCTATTCATTCCCGTGCTTGAAATATGCCCGTCTTCATCCAGACTGTTCCAACGCTCCCATACAGTCGTTGCACCCAATAAGATCTCATGCAGCCAGCCCGGATAATCCTCATTTAACAAGAGGGTGTAAGCCAGATCATTCATGCCATTATCCGATAATACCGGACACATGATCGGCATACCTGTAAATCCGGTCTGTAATTTATTATCGTTTGCTGTAAATAGTTTTTTCAACATATCCCGCGTCAACGCCACATTATCGGAAAGCCCATATTTCAATGCCAGCAGAAGACCTGTCTGCGTCTTGATACAGCATCTGCCCGTCTGTGAGAAGTACTCTTTTTTCACTTCAGCAAACTCTCGTTTTGCAAGTTCATTATATTCTTTTGCATCATCTTCTTTTCCAAGAACTTCTGCGGATTTTGCTACAATTTCAGCACTCGCAGCATAGTAGATATTTGCGATATAGCCTTCTTCCGTACCGCCCATGACCTCATCTGCCTTGCCTGACGGATTATCCAGTGCCAGCCAGTCGCCATAGTGGAATACATGGCGCCATCCGTGATCATCACCGTCAAGGCGTCGGATATATTCGACCCAGGCCTTCATGCTGTCATACTGATCTGCAAGGATCTGCTCATCCCCATAAAACTTATACATATTCCATGGAATGATACATGCGGCATCTCCCCAGACGCAGGCACAGGTATGCACACCGACCGATGGCACCACATCCGGCACCATGCCCTCCAGATCTATTTGCTCCGTATACATATCATGCAGATACTTGCGGTAAAATGCATAGGTATCTCCATAAAATGTCGCTGTCGGCGAAAAGACCTGTGTGTCTCCGGTCCAACCCATACGCTCATCTCTCTGCGGACAATCCGTAGGCACATCCACAAAATTTCCTTTCATTCCCCAGCGAACATTTGAAATCAATTGGTTGACAAGTTTGTGCCCGGTTGTGATGTCACCCGTATAAGCCACATCACTATAGAGTGCCAGCCCTGTAAAATCCTCTGTTTTCAGATTGCTGACTCCTGTGACCTTGACATAGCGATAGCCATAAAAAGTAAAATGCGGCTGTATGACTTCCTCGCCGCCACCGCAGATATAAATATATTCCGACTTTGCGCTTCTAAGATTCTCATTATAAAAGCATCCATCCTGCAGAACCTCACCTGTCTGGATATGAATCTTGGTTCCCCGGGCTTCATGAACACGCAAGGTAAAGATACCTGCAAAGTTCTGTCCCATGTCAAAGACGTCTTCGCCCTTTGGTGTGTGAATCAATTCTTGCGGCTGCATCTGCTCATGAACCACAACCGGAAGACTATACCGGGCAGTCAGATGCCCTCTTGGAATCTGCTCATCTTTCTCCGGCTGACTGATATCATCTGCCATCTGTCCGTCCGTCTTTCCTGCTGCGGCAAGTTCTTCAAAAGTACGACAAAGGATAACCGGCTCTACTGCAAGATCTTCCAGTGTCTGATCCACCTGTTCACCATCATAGATAGATGCATATGTGATCCGGCTTCTTTCGATCTGCCAGGTCTCATCCGTTCCAATGATCTCCTCTGTACCATCCGCATAGGTAACTACCACTTCCGCTATTAACTTTTTAGCGTTTCCAAAATAACCTTTTTCCTCATGTGCGCTAAAGCCAAAACGTCCGCCATACCAGCCATTTCCCAGAAGGATTCGCAGTTTTCCCCCATCTTTTACCTGCTCAGTCACATCATATGTCTGATACTGAACCCAGCGGTTATAGTTATTCTGATACGGTGTTAAATATTCGTTGCCAATCTTTTCGTCATTCCAATACGCCTCATAAAGTCCCAGACCACACACATAGAGTCTCGCTTTTGCGACCTCTTCTTTGGCAGCAATCTCCTTTACAAAATAAGGATGTCTGGCCTGTTCAGCGGCACAAGTGATCCATCTTCCAGTCCATGCTTCATCCATTTTTGCTGTCTCAAAAAATTGCGGCGCACTAACAGTCACTTCATCTGCATCGGATGCCAACTCAAGAGTCCAATAGTAGCGCGTCCGCGGCTTTGTCTTAAAATCGATCTTATAACCTAGACTATTTGCCTCCCTGTCTTCCCCGGAGTCAAACAGAATCTCCTGCATGGCTTCATCTGCCGCAATACGCACCCTTGCATACGTTTGTGATTTTCCTTTGGCATCTTTTACTTTCCACGAAAAGGACAGTTTCCCTTTTCCCAATGCATAGCCCAGCGGATTACTCAGGTGATTGACCTGTAATGCATAAATTTCCATGGCTTACCTCCTCAATTGTCCTACTTTTCTTTTAATATAGCACAGAAGACACTACCCATACTATCTTTAATACAGTCGGAAAAATATGGTGATATAAAACCTCTTATTTTCCCACATAATCCTGCCAACGCCATTCATCCTTCCAGTCGATAAAAACCATCCCCTGTGGGTATTCCTCACACGCCTCTACAAATCGAATTGGCAGCCAGACATAATCAGCAATGGAAGTATTTCTTCCCATATCATCTATTCGCGAAAATTCCGGCATCTGACGTATGCGGCTTTTTTCTTCCTCGGTTCCGGAAAATAATTTATCGTAAACTTTTGCATAGAATTCGTAGTCTAAATCCATGCAATCCGGACACCAACTATCTGCCACAGCCACCTCTGACGGATTTGGCAGATATCCACTTGTTCCGGAAGTCAGCAGATAATGTTTGTGCTTATGGTACAGATGGGCTGTTGCTTCTCTGACATAAGGAGGATGCGGATGTGGGAAATGTGTGCTGTAAAAGCCTGTCACATCTGTATAGTCCTCATTAAGATCCGCACAAATCGTCTCAGAATGCACCCGCTCAAAATAATAGTATGCCTTTCCGTCTTCTGCCACAGCCAGATCAAAATCCCCCGCACTCATATCAAGCGGACGGATCCCCTGGTTCACAATCGTATATGGTCCAGTAATCTTGTCTGCCGTTAATACGGCTTCATCCTGATGTCCCTCTTTGTGCATGATCTTTACCCAACAGACGTATTTTTCTGTTTTTTCGTTATAGATAATATGCGGTCGATCCAACATACAATTCGTGGGATTTAACGGCGAGTTTTCATCTTCCGTATCCGGAGGAATCACTAAGCCAAGATCCTCCCAGTTATATAAGTCATTTGACCTGTAAAAACGGATACCATAGGTCCAGATATCATTTGTTCCATCCGTAAATTCCTTGTTTTCTCCGTACCAATAATAAATGCCATCAACATAAATGACAGAACCGCCGTGAGCCTGAATGCGTTTTCCCTCGGTATCCAGCCATACTTGTCCCGGTCTAAAAGAATCGTACATATTCCCTCCTACTCAACGCGAGCCACAAAAACTCTATCTCTGCTCTTTATAAATGCATCTTCTGTCACAGAAAAACTGCTTTCCAGGCGGATATCCTCAGAAGATGATCCGATCCGTAGTCTGATCTCGCCCTTTTCTATCTTCCACTGCATATCCTCGTCTAAGAATGCCATCTGGGACGGAGAAACCTCCACCTGAATCTTCTTAGTTTCCTGTGGCTGCAATGTCACACGGGCAAAACCGATCAATTCCTGCATTGGTCTTGCCAGTGATGCATAGACATCCTTGCCATAGATCTGTACAATCTCGGTTCCTGCAAGATTTCCTGTATTGGTAAGGGTAAAAGATAGTTGCACTGTCTCATCCGGTGCGACTTCTTCCTTATTGCAGGAAAGATTGGAATATTCAAAGGTCGTATAGGATAGCCCTCTGCCAAACGCATAACGTGGTCTGTGGGAACAGTCTACATAATTCTTAAATCCGATACTATCCCCCTGACTCCAGGCAGAGCCATTGTACAGATTATACTGTAGCGGCAACTGTCCGGCGTGAATTGCTGTTGTTACCGGCATCTTTCCACTTGGATTGTTGATACCAAGCAAAGTCTCCGCAATCGCCTGTGCCCCCATCTCCGACGGATTCCAAGCCTCAATGATGGCATTTAAGTATTTGTCTGCAATATCGCTGGAGATCGGTCGTCCATTCATATGCACGCCGACCATAGGAATCTTTAATTCTGCCGCTTTTTGGATCAGAGCATCCTGACAGATCGGCAGATTGATATTTGTTCCATCCACGCCCTCGCCCATAGAAGATACCGAGCAGGAGCCATGCTTACCGCCCAGCATAAAGATGACCAGATCTGCTCCTTCCATAGCCTTTAACGCCTCCGCATGATGGGAGCAGTCATCCCCGGCTATCGGATAGCCATAGGTCCATACGACTTCTGTCTCCGGCATCATTTCCTGCATTTCTTCTAACAGACTCCTACAATCCGGTTTCTGCAAACGAAGCAGATTGTCCATTTCCTCAATATCATCACTCTGGATATTGGTTCCCGGGATCAACTGATATCCGGCATTTGTAATTGCTGTTTCAATATCCACGCCCGCCATGGCATTGTATGCCGCAAATGGTGCCTCAGCCATGGAAAGATGGGTATATCCTCCAAAGAAAAAGCGGGCATTTTTTGCCTGCGGACCAACTAGCACGATCTTCTTTGTATGATTCTTGACCGGCAATGTGCCATCATTTTTCAAAAGTACCATAGACTCTCTGGCAGATTGTAGGGAAATCTTTTTATCTTCTTCTGTATTGCCATAAAATTTTTTCTCTAATTCCTGACCGGTGTAGGCAAAAGGATGTTCAAAAAGCCCCTGACGGAATTTGGCGGTCAAAGCCTGTTTTACCGCCCGATCCAGATACTGCATATCGTATTCCCCAGACTTGAACTTGGCGATAAAGTCATCATTGTATGCCTCTCGCATCGGCAATTCTACATCCATGCCGGCACGGATAGATGCATAACCTGCCTGGTTCATAGATTCATACAAACCTTGGAATTTATGCTGATTGCCAATCGCACCATAATCTGCAAGAACTTCTCCATCAAAACCCATCTCCTCACGCAAGACCTGTGTCAGCATCTTTTTATTGGAAGAAAATGCACTGCCACCTGAAGTGCAATAGCAAGGCATGACCCCTCGCAGATTACTGTCTTTAATCGCAATCTGAAACGGCTTACCAAACTTTTCGATCATTTCCCGGTCGCTCACAGACACATCTGCACCATGAATGCCGCCGGTCGACTTGTGAAAGCCCATAAAATGTTTGGCACAGGCATCAGACCGTCTGCCATTATCTGCGTCCACATAATCCTGTATGCCTCTGGTATACGATGCTCCCATGATGCCATTTAGCGTCGGATCTTCGCCATAAGTCTCACCCTCACGTCCCATTCTTGGATCCTGTGTCACATCTAAGACCGGTGCTAAAACCTGTGTGATTCCAACTGCCTGTTCCTGACGACTGACGATTTTCCCGATTTTTTCTTCCAATTCCACATCAAAAGAGGAACCTCTGCCAATGCCTGATGGAAAACTCATGGCATCCTGAATAAAGGCTCCGCAAAGCCCCTCCATATGAAAAGTTGCAGGGATATGATGTGGACTTTTTTCCATGACTTTCTTTTGTATTTCTATCTGCCAGTCCACACACTCACGCATGGTCTTTTTCTGGCGCATCTCAAGTGTTGATACCTGTCCGATACCATAGTCAATCTGTCCCGGTTCATCCACCTGTTGTGCCCAAATACCGGAAACCTGATACACTTTTTCCTCTACTGACAAACGCCCAAGCAGATCCTCTGCCCTTTCTTCCGGTGTCAGGGATGAATCTAAATATTTTTCACTCATATACATAACCTCACTCATTTCATCATGATATCTTTATCTTATCTGCTTACTTTAAATCACTCTGTCCAGCATTCCGATACTTTTTATCCGAAATCCGATAGGCAGAATCTAACTTAAAAAATCCGCTTCTGCTTCCACTTTCCACTGTAAAAACGCCCCGCCGACAACATGGCTGACAAAAACGCTGCCGGAATCATGCTATACCAGATACCCATATGCCCCAAAGAAAGCCAACTTGTACAGGCAAACATAAAGAGGATATTTGCAACAACCTCAACCACACCATTCCACAAGGTAAAAAAGGCATCGCCCGCTCCATTGAGCGTTGCCTTATAAATATAGATGATCTGACGAATCAACATACACACACCATTGAGCAACAATCCCGGGATTGCTAATTCTGCGATTGTCGCATCATCCACAAACATACCGACCAAAAGGCCTTTGGCGATCAGAATAATGCCAATACATACAAGCGCGTAGACGCTTGTAATATAAAGGCTGCGTCTGCAGCCCCGATAGATACGATCGCATTTTCCTGCGCCGGTATTCTGCCCGGCAAAATTAGCCATCGCCATGCCGTAATAGCCAAATGGCAGCATAAAAAATTCATTCAAACGACATACAATCGTATAGGATGACATGACCTGACTGCCAAAGGAATTGACGATCCCCTGACATACCACTCCCGAAATGGATGCCATGGCGTTTTGCAATGCCAAGGGGATCCCTAATTCACAAATTTTCTGGATCAGATGCCAGTCCGGTTGCATATCCTGCCCCTGTAACTGCATACAGGCAAGATGTTTCCTGCCGTGCAGCCAAAGACCAATCACAGATACACCTTGTGCCACAACAGTCGCGATCGCCACACCTGCGACGCCCATAGAAAAATATAAGACCAGCACAATATCCATCCCTACATTGATCAGGCTGGATATGACAATATAGATCAGGGGTGTGACCGAATCTCCCAGAGCACGCAGAATCTGGGAAATCGTGTTATAGGCGGCTGTAATCACCATAGCCCCACAGACCAGACGCATATAAACCAATGCGTAGGTCAGATTTTCTGCCGGTGTTCCCATAAGAAGCAGGATAGGACGGGCTAGGATCAAGCCAATCAGTCCCATAACAAGCCCGGATGCCAATGTCACATAAACCGAATTTGCAACCACCTGCTTTAATTTCTTTTCGTCCCCGGCACCGAAGGACTGGGCAGCGCAGATATTGACACCGCCGGACAATCCGACGCAAAGTGCCATAAAGAGATTGACAATACCTGCCGCGGCTCCCACAGAACCGAGGGCTACAGGGCCAACATAGCGTCCGACCACGATGGAATCGACAAAAGTATATAATTGTTGAAAGGCCGCACCGACCAGCATGGGAAGCATAAATCGCAGAATCTGCATCACCTCATTGCCCTCGGTCATATGTATGGTCTTGCTTGATTTCACTCTATAGCCTCCTCATTCTGTGTATTTATATGTTTTTATGCTTCTTCCATTACTTCTGCATTTTGTCTGCGTTCCTCATTTTCTTTTCGCATACCATCAATCTTTTTATCCAGAGTATAGAACTTCAAGCAGAAAAGAACCACGGCAAAGAAAGCCGCAGGAATCAAACTGTAAAGCAAACGGATCATCATAAGGGCAGAATCCGGTAAAACTGCTGTATCTCCAGCACTTCCGACGTAACCGGATGCAGCCATAAGTACCCCACAAAGGAAGGTTCCGATAGCAGAACCGATCTTATTGGCAAAACCATTTATACTTCCCAGTGTTCCTTCCATACGAGGTCTGCCACACCATTCATTGTAATCTGCACACTCAATGATCAGAAGCGGTCCCATCATAGAAATCGGTAAAGTTCCCATTCCCATCAAAATATTACCAATGCCAAGTAACAATACATTATCCTGTGCAATAAAGAGAACTATGCCTGCCAAAATATAAGAGACACACCCCATCTGTATCAGGTTTTTCACACTGATTTTCTTTAATAAGGCCGGATAAACAATCATGGTAAGCATAGCAACAACGGTAAAGAGTGACATAATTCCCATCAGACTTAAGTCTTTTACAATATAAGTAAAATAATAAACAGATACGCCAAATCCTGAAATCACCTGCGCAACCAAACTAATCAGTGCTACAAAATAGATATACTTATTGGTCTTCAAAAGGGTGATAACCTCTTTGAAATTAACGCTGGCACTTCCGGCATCCACATCATATTTTTCCGGTACAAAGAAGAAACGGAGAATTCCAATAATAGCAAGCGGTGCAGCAAGCATGAGAATCATATGACTCCATTTTCCGGCATCTGTACCGGCATTTGCCATCATCGTTGGAAATACCACATTAAATACTGCAACACCTGCAACCGTTACAAGTCCCCCGATGGAACTCAACTTGACATAGGTCTGCTGATTATTGAAAGCTCTTACCATATAGGCTGTATTATTTGCATTTAAAAGGGTATTAAATACAGATTGTGCCATGGTGTATGCCACAACAACCCATACGCATTTTGCCACGGTAGAAAAGGATATCGGCACGGAGAATACCGCCCATGTTGCCAACCAAAGACCCAGAATGGCAAATTCGTAAGGTCTGGCTTTTCCTAACTTTGTATGTGTCTTATCTACCAGATATCCAGCCAGAACATCCGTGACTCCGTCAAAGATCTTGGATGCCATGAGAAGTGTTGCAACCAAGGCTGCATTTAATTCCAATACATCTGTGCAATAAAATACGATATAACCTATCAGCACTGCCTGAATACCGGCGGACATGGTTCGAAAGTTCCATGTCCAGAATTTTAAAACGCCAACTTTACCATTTTTTTCTTTTTTCATTTCTGTTCCCATTTTTAATGCTCCTTTCTCCTATGATAAATCTACTCTACAATGACCTTCACACGATCTAAGTTCTTACACTGAGTGAAAATGTCGCTAGGATCACCATGACGATTGCTTGCTACCTTGATGACCGGATAATAGATGCCCGGCTCAGTAAAGACATGGTCTGTCTCAACCTTGTAAGTGCAATCATCCACCGATTCAACAATTTCATCCTTTGACCAGTCATTGGTCTTTTCATAATCCCACGCCGCATGGGTGACTTTTCCCGCCTTTGGCGGAACTTCGATCACTGCCTTGAAGCATACGTTTTCACCGACTTTTGCTCTGGTCACCTTGCCGTCATAGTCGCTTTGTCCTGCTGCATTTTCTACTACTGCTGATACAACCGGCTGCATGCCGCCACGCTCTTTTGCCCCCTTTGGCAAAGTAATCTGTCCGTCTGCATAGGTATAATTCATGGTATCAAACGGCTCGATCCCCTTCTCACACCATGCCGCAAGATCCAGAAGTGCCTGATGCAGGGTTCCCAGATAATCCACCTGATGTTGCGGATCATCCAGATAACCCGCACGATCGTCATGGATACTATTGTCATGATAGTAGAGGCGGAAATGGTCCTGCTCATCAATACCACAGCGTCCGATCGCCTTGCGATACCAGTCTCCATGCCATGGGCAGGCACTTTCGTCCATCATGGAACATATGCCGATCACCTTGCCATGGATATTTCCCGTCGGCATCAGTCCTGCACCACTGATGGCTGTCATTGGTGCCACCAGCATAGGCAGTTGTGTATATTTCGGACTGCCGTCCTCATTGCGAAACTGATCATACACATCATAAGTCTCGTCCGGCAACTGATGTCTGTGGAAACACTGCATGGCAATAGCATCGCCATTGTCAATCATAACCTGATCTCCCGGCTTCAACTCTTTGAAAGGATTTTCATGCTTGCCGTCGTTCTCCGGATGGAGTTCCAGCATATTCCCATCTATACTGCTAATATTGATTTCCTTTCCTGCACATGCACCATCTAAGACTTTAAAACGACAATGATAGGTATAGGTATCTGCCGGTATTGCATCCTTCAAATATATATGCGGTAATTTTTCTCCACCAAGGATTGTATTAAGCCAACTGGTATCCACCGTATTTTTTTCTTCTTCTGATAATTCCGGTTCCGCATAGTCATAGTCCAAATGCTCCACTGTCGTCACAAGTTTCATATGGGCTCTAGCCTCATTACTCTCAGGGTCTGCCCCTTCATAGCCTTCCTTTTCCCAGAAATCCTTAAAGTAAGTAGGAAACATCTGATAAACTGCCGGAACCAGTACCATGAGTGCACCGTCTCCCATATATGGATAATCAAACCATGCTTTGGGTGGAAATCCCATGCTGGTCGCCTCTTTTAACGCCTGCTTCTGGTCTTCGTTTAAGCCCTCATAGATGTCACCGCTCCCGCCGGGCTCCTGCGCTGCAACGACTTTTTGCATACCTTCTTCGCCGAGCAGACGTACTGCACGCATACGCGGTGCAAAGACATTTGGTGCTGCCATTGGATTTGCCATCACATAAGGAACCGCTCCATCCCAAACGCCATCCGTTCCCTCAATACAGCCCA
>OIDQ01001082.1_pt1 | contig 10561 bp, 10 predicted proteins | sample 1581511 | NCBI WGS metagenome assembly OIDQ01 (sample SAMEA3882526, study PRJEB24775) | human gut metagenome | biome: human-associated habitat; feature: intestine environment; material: feces | place: Netherlands | collected 2009/2010
TTGGGTCATTGATCCATCCGGTTTCCGCCATAAAATGATAGTCCTGACGAAATTTTCCCTGCTGTACGGTTTCTCTTTTTGCTTCAATTTCTTTCTGGGCTTTTTCTATTCTTTCAATCATCAGTTCTTTTGACATATTGTGCCTCCGATATTATTACTTATATTCTTCACGAAGCTTCTTTGCAAATTCAGTATTAAGCTTTGATTCCCGGCGGGCCTTATTTTCTTTAATTCTGAACTGTTCTTCTCTTGCAGGCTTATACTCTTCCCAGCGTTTTGCCCATGATTCTCTCGCTGCTTTCATTTCTTCTGTTAATTCCGGCATCTGAAGATTGCGTTCTGGAAGTACCGGTACATTTGGAATTCTCTCTTCTACAGGAAGAATCGTAATTGGTTTTGCTGTTGGCAGTGTCTGATACCAGTATGCTGTTGAACTCCAGTCATCTGACAGATGGTTCGCATGTCCATGTTCAATCGTAACTTTCAAATGTTTCTCAAATCTTACTGGATCTGTAATGTGGAAACGATAAGATACCTGGAATCCATCCGTATCACTTTCATGTACAATAGTTCCAAAGAATGGATATGCATTTTTCTGCATTCCCCATGCATGATTGAAATAATCCTCTGTTCCTGTACCATTTAATGACGGGTATTCCTCTCCATCAATGAAGAACATATCATTTCCTTCTCCCCACCAGCTTCCCTGGTAGTGTTTTACAGTAAGGTTACATCCTACATAATGTCCCGTTCCTTCCACATCAAGCACCGTATAGTTATTCTCACCTTTAAAATTGGTTACATTATTAACTTCCGGACAGTTTGTCTGAAGGTCTGGTCCCCAGCCCTGACAAGGATTTTCTCTGTGCCAGCTTGCATGGAAATATGCTGTATTCTCATCCAGTGGCTCTTTATACATTTCATAGTCAATATTGAAATATAAAATAAATGGAAGTTCGTTTTCATTTACAATCTCAATTTTTGCTTTTTTATTAAAAGGCATTGGGAAATAGCATGACACAGAACAAGGAGCTCCATATCTTCCTGCTTCTTCTGGTTTCAGCGAAACATTAAATGGCAGCGAAGAAAAATTGCCCGGATAACTGTTACCAATACAGAAGAAATCTCCCAATGGTGCAAGTACACTTGGTGTATCCTGATCATCCCATGTAATCTTGATCAGAACTTTTCTATAATAGAATGGATCATAATCATCCCAGATAACTCCAAGTGCCGGATGAATCTCCATAACCGGAGCTGCTGAAGCATTTAATACCGGATCAAGAATACTTGGTGCTACTACTTTTCTGCAGGAAGAAGTCATCCAGATATGTGTGATACATCCAGGTCCTTCCACTTCTCCAAGAGAGATTGTCTCGCCTGCCGGGATTTCCCAATAATCCTGATTCTTACCTCTCTGATCCCAGCTGGCAAGTCTTCCGTTTCTGGCTTTTTTTACAGTTGTCAAATCTTTAAATAATCCTGATACATTGCTCATAATATAAGTCTCCTTTTCTTTTTGTTAATAATTATCCTTTCACAGCTCCCGCTGTCATACCCTCTACAATATTCTTCTGGAATAATCCATAGAAGATCAGTTCCGGAACAATAATCATAAGACTGGATGCTACAATTCCACCATAATCTACCGTATAATTTCCTTTGAAGAATGAAGCTCCCATAGAAAGTGTATAATCAGATACATCTTTCAGCATTACAGATGCATACGGATATTCATTCCATATGTATAACACGTTAAAAATGACAATTGTTGCAATAACCGGCTTTGCCATTGGCAAAATAACTTTCACCATCAGCTGCCAGATGTTACAGCCATCTATTACAGCCGCTTCGTCAATTTCCGTAGGAAGCTGTTTCAAATATGCTGTCAGAAGAAGCGTATTGAATGAAATCGAACTTGCTGCATATGGAAAAATCAATGCCCATTTTCCGCTCAACCCGAAAAAGATATTAATCTTATATACCGGAAACAATAAAATAAATGGTGAAACAGATAATCCCAAAATCAAAAATCCATACAATAAACTCTTTGCCTTCGGATGCTTAAATTCCATTCTTGCAATTACGAAAGAGCTGCAGAATGTAATAATAAGCTCCAACACAACAGATAATATACATACAACAAAAGTGTTCGCATATAATTGTGGAAAGTTTAATGTTTCCAATGCATGTTTGAAGTTGTCGAGATTAAATGCTTTCGGCATTGCCAATGGATTAGACATGATCTCTGAACTTGATTTGAACGAAAGCAATACCATCCATAAAAGTGGAAATACAACAATCGCTGTTATAATGATCATCGCAGCATACATTGCAATTTTCTTTCTTTTCGGTACCATTCCTATTCACCTCTTTCTCTTGTAAGTATTGAATAAATACCTGTGATCACCAGTGAAAGAAGGAATGTAAATGTAGCCAGAGACATTCCATAACCATAATCTCCACTGTTAAATGTCATTGAGTAACTATATGTAACCAACGTCTCAGACAGATGGTTTGGACCTCCTCCTGTTGTCTGCTGCACAATTTCAAAGATCTTAAACACCCCTGTAATGATCAGAACCGCTACTGTTGAAATCGTTGATTTCATCATTGGAATTGTGACATACATTGTCTTCTGTATAAAGCTTGCACCATCTATTTCAACTGCTTCCAACACCTCTCCCGGTATCATTTTAAGACCTGCAATAAATACCGTTACCAGATATCCTAATTGCTGCCAGAAATAGATAATCGCGATACTGTACGGAGACAGTGTATTGCAGCCTATCCATTTTTGTTTCAAACCAGATGCCCCTATTGCATCCAAAACATTATTGATAATACCAATGTTTGGATCTAATATATAAACCCAGATAATTCCAACAATGATCGGTGCGATAATCGCAGGAGAAAAGATTAATGACTTTGAAAAATCCACTCCTTTTAATTTATTATTCAGTAACAAAGCAATGAGAAAAGATAAAGACAATAACAATACAAATGCCAATATAAACATAATCATTGTGTTCTTTAAGGATATCCAAAACAAACGGTCTTTAAATAATCTCATATAATTTGTCAATCCGTTGAATGTAGCCTTTCCAATTCCAGAATATTTTGAAAAACTATATCCAATTGACATTCCAATAGGAATAATAATAAATACCATATACACAACCAGTGTCGGAATTACCAATCCTATCTTGTATCTCTTTTTACTTAACCAATGCATACGCTCATCCTCTTTATATCCGGGACCACCATGATAAATCTTCATGGCGGTCCCATGCAGTGTCAGCCAATATTAACGTCTGTCTAGTTTGCTGCTGCCGAATCCATATTTTTTAAAGCATCTTTCGGACTGTATGTTCCTTGCATAACACCAAATATTGCATCATACATTGCTTTCTGAACTGCCGGAGTAACTGTCTGATCCGGAGCTGCTTTTGGTGTTTTCCATCCATTTCCAAGTGCTGTGATCATTGCATTCATTGCATACTGTGAATCTGTTGCTGCAATACCATCATAATTGGTTGCCGGGAAAATAGATCCTTCATAAGAAATCTTTGCTGCTTCTTCTCCATAATAATATTTCAAAAATGCATACACAGCTTCTTTTGCTTTATCATTATCTTTTACCGCTGAACTTACTACCATCGGAGCTGCCGGAACTTTCATTGCAATATTCTGTTCATAAGAAGAATCCTCAAATTTTGGTCCCCACCAGAATCCAATGTGTTCACCGATATTTTTATCAAATTCTGCACAGTCCCACTGACCTGTTCCGAACATTGCTGCTTTTCCTTCATTAAAGAGCTGTTTTGCGTCAAAATATTCGATTGTTGCCATATTTTCCGGAAATGCTCCGGCATCTGCAAGTCCTTTTATTTTTTCAAAACATGCATTCATATCATCGTTTGAATATTTTGCCTTATCACCAGTATAGGATTTTTCATTATCTCCCCATCCATATCTTGAAAAGAATTCATTGAACTCCCACATTGAGTATCCACTGTTCTTACTTCCGATTGCGATTGGTGTAACTCCTGAATCTTTCAGTTTTGCGATCATATCAAGGAATTCGTCATAAGTTGTATCATCTGTTGGATAAGCAATCCCAGCTTTATCAAACAAATCTTTATTATAGAAAAATCCCTGAACATTACCTTGATATGGAAGTCCATACTGTACTTTTCCATCATTGAATGCATCTTCCATACCATCCAGTGCATCATCAATGTCTTTATTTTCTTTCAGAAAATCAGACATATCTAATAAGTATCCGGCCTCATTGTATTCCGGTGCCTCCGCTGAATCTAAATGTACAATTTCCGGAAGACTTCCATCCTGTGCTGCCAGTTTCATATTTTTTGAATGTGCTTCTGTATCAGCTGCTACGAATTCTACTTTATATTTTCCTTTATTTTCTTTGTTAAATCCCTGAACAATATTGTAAGTAACCGTTTCCTGTTTTTTTGGGTTTGCCACATGAATACCAAATTTAATGACGGTTGCCCCGTCCGCATCCGTTTTTGCTTCTTCTGATGACTTACTTCCTCCGCATCCAGCAAGCAGTCCCATCGACATCGCTGCAACTAATACTGCAGATGTAACCTTTTTTAAACTTTTTTTCTTCATAGTTTTTCCTCCCTAAATGAGTAAATTATTGTTTGTGGAACCCGTTCCATGTTTCTTAAAAAAAATAATTCCGCATCTTTTTATGGAACCCGTTCCATGTTTGTTAAAAAAATAAATTCAGCTGTGCACATGACTGATTTGTATAATCTATATATAACTCTTAGCTGCTCAGATGTCAACATTTTTTCGTCATTTCGTTTATTTTATCAAATTTTGTGCACTGTTTTTGTGCATTTTTACTATTCCATTGTTGTTCTCCCCTTTCTCACAGATACTCCTAATGTTACTTTTTCATTTTTATATGTCTTCCCATTAACCAATTCACAAATTAACCTGGCCGCCTCTTTTGCCAGTTCTTTTATCGGTTGAACAATTGAAGTCACACTTGGTTCTACTATCTGTGTAATATATGTTCCATCATAAGCCACACATTTTACATCCTTCGGAACCTTTTTATGTCTTCGGATAACCTCATTCATACACTCGATTGCAACCAGATCTGTTCCGAATATCCCATCAAATTCCCATTCATCCAGTCTGTCAAACAAATCTTTTACCGCATACTTATAATACTCCAGATCAAATTTATTCCATGCCAGTTCATAATCAAAGCACTCTACTCCCTGTTCCTTCATAATTCTTGCGAATTCAAAATGTCTTTCGTGATATGGCGACTCTACTGCAGTTGAACCTCTGAAATGTACTATTTTTTTACACCCATTCTTAAGCAGAATTTCCGCCGCCAGTCGTCCGCCCTCCTTATGATCGACTGTAACCACAGGAATATCTTCTCCCAAATAACGGTCAAATGCAACGATTGGTTTTTTTATCTTTTTGTACTCTTCTACATCTAAGGAATGTACACCTGTAATCACACCATCCACGATATGCCTGTTTAACATATCCAGATATTCGAGTTCTGCATTATGTGCCTTATCTGTATTACATAACATGATCTTGAATCCTTCATTATAGAGTTCCGCTTCAATATTATGTACAAGTTCTGCAAAAAAAGGAATTTCTACTGTTGGCACCAGAACGGCAATGATCCCACTCTTTTTATGATACAGATTTCTGGCAAGTTCATTCGGTGTATACTGAAGATTTTTCATAGCCTCTTCTATTTTTTCACGTGTCTCATCCGATACATATCCACTGTTATTCAGTACTCTTGATACTGTTCCAACACCGACTCCTGCCTTTTGTGCTACATCTTTTATACTTGCCATGTTTACACCCCCTCTCATTTTAATAATTTATTATAACAGAACATTTACACAAGCTCTAGTTTCATTTTTCGCTTTGTTATATCTTCATGTATCTTTAAACGCCCAAATTAGAAATATTACTCTTCTTCACTCTTCTTCAACTTCGAATAATAACTATCCGCAGTATAAAGCGCCGCCACCGGATTATGCCCCAATACACGGTCTTTCGTCACTGCTGTCGTAGTCAGTGCCTCGGAATATTTGTAAAACAGACTGTCATGCCCCACACAAAGTCCGACCACAACATTCAGGTCCGTCTTCGCCTTGTTCAGAAGCTTTGCCTGCAGGATCGGATTACACATATTCACACCGACACCTTCGCAGCATTCCGGGATGCCGACCGATGTCTTCTTCTGTGTTCCGGCTTTACAGCCGACACCATACACCTCAAAGCCATGTCTGCGCAGGATATCTGCCAGGATACGGCTTTCTTTCAACAATCCGACACAGGTTGCGATCCCGATCTTTTTCGCATTAATCTTCTTTGCAAAATCCATGATTTCTTCGACACGGGTATGTTTGCAGTAATTCTCATACTCTACTTCAGCTGCAGCGATTGTTACTTTGCGGTTCTCGTCTTCATTGTAGCATTCCATAGCTTCATTTAGAACTTCTTCATCCATGTGTGTTGTCAGACAGAAATCCGGATAGGTTTTATCCATTTTGTTGCAGTTTTTTACTGCGCAGTCGATACAGGACATGTCTTCTTTTTTCATTTTTTCATTCTCCTTTTGTATACCTTGGTATCTACAGAGGCCTGCCACTGGCAGATTCTCTAGATTAAGCTTTACTTTGTAAAATATCCTCTATTTACTTCATAATAACAAATACTTATACTACAGACAATGGTTTTCCGTTTTTATTTTCTTATTTTTTGTAGTTCTTTTCTATGAGAAACGTTCCCCGATTCAGGGTTGATTTGTCATGAATTGTCGATTCTGATTTTTGAAAAATTATTGAAAATTATCTTTTTCAATACCTCAGCCGAATACCAGCTACATGGAAGCCAATAAACCATGCAACAGCGGTTCTTTTATTCGCCAGTATATGCAATTTCTATCTCATAGCCGCCGTTCTCATAGTAGGCGTGGGAAAAATAGTATCTTATTGTTATTTCTGAAATATAAAATTTGAATCATAAAACTTCTTTCCCTCTCAAATCCATTTTTACCAAACCAACTACTAACAATCCAATAAAAATTGCCGTGTCCACAAATAACAGTACAACAACACTTTTTACCACTCCGAAAGTAAAAAGTATGGAGAAGATTTCCACTGACAACACAATAAAACACATATAATTTGTCAAATACTCTGTTATAATTTCTCCATAATAATTGTTCATCTGCAATTTCGCATAGATAAAAGGTTTTAATAAATAACGGATTATGATACATATAACAGGACAAATAAAAATCCAGTTTTTATTAACTAGGGATGTTGCCACTCCTTTACTCCATTGTACTGGAATTTCTGTCGGCAACTTAGAATAAGACAAAGCCCCAATAATCAAGCATAGTGCGGTAATCATAGTCCAGGTAAGCATACTTCCCCATATATACAAAAAGCTGACGGAATCCAGTTTGAAAACAGTTCGATTATCTTTCCAATAGTCATGCAAATCTGTTACATATTGTTCTACCTGTAATTTTTCATAACTAATACTTTCTTCATCCAGCATTTTTTCGCACATGAGTTTCGCCTTATTCAAATCAGTAATCTGATTTTTTAATACTTCCTTTTGCTTCTCAAGCATTTCCTGCAATGTTACTTTTTCGGATATAATACTTCGTATATCTTCAATAGAAATTCCCAATGTACGTAGATATGCAATCTTCTTTATATTTTCCACATCATTTTCAGAATAATCTCTATAACCATTACTTTCATTTCTCGAAGGCTCAATAAGTTTTTCCTTTTCATAAAAACGGATATTAGAACGGGATAAACCTGTTCGCTCTTCTACGTCTTTTATAGTCATATTATGCCCTCCTTTCGAGCAACTCTATTTTACTTAATAATAAGCTATAAACAAGGTTTACAGTCAAGCATTTATCAAAAAACTATAGTTGTTGATAAGGACATGAAAAGCTGTCCAAAATAGAAGGTGAACCGGATTGCTGCTCCGACTCAATCTTCCACATGGAATACATCTTCCACCAGCATATTAAAGTACTTTGATATCCGCAGCATAAATTCGGCAGATGGGGTGCTGTCCCCACGTTCTATCCTGCCGACAGTTTTGGTGCTGTATCCGATAGCAGCGGCAAGGTCATCCTGGTAAATGCCACGCTGTTCCCGGATTTCTCTGATATTATTGGTAACCGCCATAAAAATCCCTTCTTTCAGTTCTATAGATATTTTCTTATTTTCAATTATGCAAAATAATGTGTCCAATAAAAAGGACTTGCAATTTTATCAGCAATGTCCTGTGATAGCAGAAGCATCAGATTTTCCAAGAACTTTTCCAAATATGTCTAAGCGGTCATTTTCACTAACCTTGATAGGTGCATACTTTTCATTAAGCGAGATAAGGAAAATTCCGTCTTTATCGTTTTGTAATTTCTTGATGTAGGCTTCTCCGTTTAGAGCGAAGATGCCGATTTCTCCATTAGCAACAGATTCCTGTTGTAATACCCATGCAATCTGACCATCATGGAATTCAGGTTCCATACTGTCACCACTAATACGGACACCGAAAGTAGTATCTTCCGGTAAGATAGATTCATCTATACATACAGTCTCTTTCGGTCCGTCTACAAGGAAGTTACCGGTTCCGGCTGATACAGCATTTTCAAAAATATCAATGCTTCGGAATGGAATTATCTTAGCAGTCTGCTTTTCATACATTCCGGATGCGTGGAGCAGATTAATATAATCCATAGCTTTTTCCCTGCCTTCATCAGTAAGTGATGAAAAAGGATCAGCAGGATTTACTCCAAAATATGCTTCATACATGTTAGTAATACCAAGGATTCTACACACTTTGTAAAATATGGTAACGCTTGGTTCAGCAAGATTTCTCTCCCAGTTGGATATGGCTTTATAGGAAATGGTAATGCCTTCCTTTGCCAGTTCATCAGCGAGATCCTGCTGGAGCAAGCCTTTCTTTTTTCTATATGATGAAATGATTTCTCCGATTGAGTACATACATACGCCTCTTTTCTTTCATTTTGTTGATTTCTAATGTCTCTTTTCACTCCATAGTATATAGCAACAGTACCAATTATTCAAGCTAAAAATCCAATATAATGAGAAAAAGGACACATGTGTCCGTTGACAGTCGATTATTCTTGGGGTTATACTATGCACTGTAAGAAACATTACTCATATACTTGGACTAAAGGTTATGGTAGAGACTGATTAAATACAGGAGGTTATGCAGATGGGAGACAGGGTAATACTTCATTCAGATATCAACTGTTGTTATGCTTCGATTGAACATTTGCATCATCCTGAGCTTGCAGGAAAGCCATTGGCAGTAGGCGGAGACCCGGAGGCAAGACATGGGATTGTCTTAACAGCTGACTATATTGCCAAGAAGTACGGTGTGAAAACAGGAATGGCACTCTGGCAGGCAAAGCAGGTCTGCCCTGACATAACATTTGTTTCACCAAGAATGGACTTATATCTTCGGTTCTCAAGGATGGCTCATGAGATATATGCAGAATATACGGACAGACAGGAACCATATGGGATTGATGAGTGCTGGCTTGATGTGACAGGAAGCAGTTCCCTTAAAGGGGATGGATTGCTTATCGCACAGGAAATCAGCAGGAGAATGAAGTCAGAGCTTGGCATCACAGTAAGTGTTGGTGTTTCTTTCAATAAGATATTTGCAAAGCTTGGTTCTGATTATAAGAAGCCTGATGCAATCACAACTATGTATAAGAGTGAGTTTAAGCAGAAGGCATGGTCACTTCCGGTGGCAGATCTTCTATACGTTGGCAAAAGTACGAACAGAAAGCTTGCATTATTTGGTATCAAAACTATAGGTGATCTTGCAAGAGCAGATGAAGATGTGCTTAACAGTCACCTTGGAAAGATGGGCAGTATCTTATGGTCGTTTGCTAATGGCTATGATGATTCACCTGTCAAGCTGGAGAATACCCACGCTCCAATCAAATCGGTGGGAAACAGCACAACGACACCAAAGGATTTAGTATGCGATGAGGATGTAAAGATTGTTCTTTATATTCTGGCTGAGAGTGTTGCAGCAAGACTACGTGAGAATGGATTCAGGTGCAGAGTGGTTGAGATAAGTGTCAGGGATAATGAGTTATTCTCTTTTACCCGTCAGAAAAAGATTGACCATGCGACAAATATTAACGGAGAAATAGCTGCATACGCATATCAGATATTTAAGGAAAACTATAACTGGAGCAAACCAATCCGCAGTGTTGGTGTCCGAGGTGCAGACTTAGTAACAGATAATTATTGGGAACAGATTGATTTGTTCTCAAGTGTGGAGAAGCGTGAAAAGCAGATGAAGATGGATTCAGCGGTGGATGAGATACGCAGAAGATTTGGATTTTACAGTATCCAGAGAGGGCTCATGTACCAGGACAGGATTCTGTCAGCGTGTGATGCAAAGTCGGATCATACGGTACATCCGCATGGGTACTTTGGATAGACAGGAGGGATTGAACTAT
>OIDQ01001087.1_pt1 | contig 10509 bp, 7 predicted proteins | sample 1581511 | NCBI WGS metagenome assembly OIDQ01 (sample SAMEA3882526, study PRJEB24775) | human gut metagenome | biome: human-associated habitat; feature: intestine environment; material: feces | place: Netherlands | collected 2009/2010
ATTAATTATAGCAGTGCCTTTGTGAAAGGTGTAAAGATAAAGAACTGGTCGCTTCATTCCAAAAATCTGACAATGGATTTTAATCGTGCATATCAAAAACTGAGTGTAACGGAAGAAATTGTACTGCGGGCATCGGTGGTACAGTCGCTTGGACAGATAGATGGAGTAGATGCTGTATTGTTTACGATAGAAGGAGAGCCGCTGGAGGATCAGAACGGCCAGGAGATAGGATATATGCAGCCATCGGATTTTGTACAGAATACGGGATCCAGTCTGCATGCTTATCAGAATGAGACATTTCTTTTATATTATGGAAATAAAAAGGGCACCCGTCTTGTAAAAGAAAAGGTAAATGTCAGATACAGTAGCAGTGTGTCCAGAGAAAAAGCACTGGTCGAACAGCTGATCAAGGGACCGGATTCGGATAATGAATCAGCAGTGCTCCCAGAAGGAACAAAAGTACTTAGTGTATCGGTAAAAGATCATATCTGTTACGTGAATCTGGACGCTGGATTCCTTGATACGACGAATGTAATGAATCCGGAAGTTCCGGTATATGCAATTGTGAATTCTATTGTAGATGGAAGTGCGATCAGCAGAGTACAGATCCTGATTGACGGAAAAACAGATATTACTTATATGGGAAAGATAAATTTGGAAAAACCTCTTTCCAGAAATCCCAATATTGTGGAAGGAGAGTAGCATGTGAAAAACAGACCGCTTCTTAGTGTGTGTCTGATGGTTCTATGCATCATTGCTTCTATGGTTGTGTGGGGAAGAGAGCGGTTCATAAAAGAACTTCGTCCTTCCCCGATTGAACGATATGCCGCAGAAGGTGATAATATTACCATTTGCGGCAAAATATACAGGCAAGAGCAAAAAGAGAACTGCCGGATGATCTATCTGAAAGAAAATTCTATTTATTCAAACTCAAAAAAATTTCAAGAATCGAAAATTATCATTTATACAAATTCCAGCCAAAAATTACATATAGGAAACCAGCTTAAAGTGTGTGGAAAGGTATCATTTTATGAAGAGGCCAGAAATCCGGGAAATTTTGATCAGAAATTTTATTATCAAAAACAGGGAATCCATGGGAAAGTCCGATCGGATGATATACAGATTACGGATTACAAACGAAACAAATTAAAAGACAGACTTGAAAAATTCCGGATGAACTGGCAGAAAATGCTGCAACGCGAGATGGGAGAACGGGATGGTTCAGCACTTGCGGCAATACTCCTTGGTGAAAAAAGCGGTATGGATCAGGAAATGAAAGAATTATATCAGGTAAACGGGATTGGACATATCCTGGCGATTTCCGGACTTCATCTATCGTTTGCGGGACTTGGAGTATACCGGATAGCAAGGAGAATGACAGGTTCATACAAGGCAGGTGGAATCACGGGAGGGATTCTGTTGTGTCTGTATGTGATGATGATCGGAATGACCGTGTCGGTGATCCGGGCGTGGGTGATGTTCGTATTTCGGATAGGTGCGGATATTACCGGTAGACATTATGATATGCCGACGGCACTTGCGGCTTCAGCTGTGCTAACGGTCGGGATCCATCCGCTTTATCTGTACGATGGTGGCTTTTGGTTGTCGTTTGGAGCTGTTTTTGCAGTTTGTACGGTGATACCGGTGCTTGAAAATGAGATGCGGTGTAAGAGCCTGTGTGCAGGCCTGGGAATCAATGTTTTATTGTGGCCGGTGATCTTATATAATTTTTTTGAGATTCCGGTGTATAGTATACTGCTGAATCTTATAATACTTCCGCTGATGTCGGTAGTTTTAACCTGTGGAATGATCGGGTCATTTATAAAGATGGCCGGGTGGATACCCGGAAAATGGATTTTGTGGATCTGCAGATGTATCTTATGGGTGTATGATAAATGCTGCGTTTTTACAATAAAGCTTCCGATGGCAAGATGGGTGGCGGGAAGGCCGGATAAGAGAAGAATCTTTATCTATTATCTGGTGCTTATGACAGTGATTTTGATATTAAAATTTAAAAGAAACGGGAAAAAATATATCATAAGTATAACGCTTTATACGGTTGGATTTCTGATATTGATATCGGGCCCCTGGGTAAGAACCGGAGCAGAGGTTACGATGCTGGATGTAGGACAGGGAGACTGTATCTGTGTGGAGGGACCGGAGCATAAGACTTATCTGATCGATGGAGGCAGCAGTGATATAAAAAATGTCGGGAAATATCGGATAGAACCGTTTTTAAAGTACAGAGGAATAGGAAGTATTGATTATGTGTTCGTATCTCATGGAGACATAGATCATATGAATGGAATTGAAGAAATGCTGAAAAGGCAGCAGGTCGGGATAAAAATACGGAATCTTGTTGTGACAGGAGAAGCGTACCGGGATGAAAAGTTAGAAGAGCTTATAAGTGTAGCAGAAGATAATGGAACGACGGTCTGGGAAATGGAAAACGGGACGCAGATCAGAGAAGGAAAGTTGAGATTCACCTGTCTGGGGCCGAAAGAAAAGAATATAAATCCCGGAAATGAAGCATCCATGATCCTACATCTGGAATACGAGGGATTTGACATGCTTTTTACAGGAGACGTGGAAAAAGAAGGAGAAGAAAGTCTGACAGATACGCTCTCTTATCTACAGGAAAAGAAGATTTCATGGGAGGTATTAAAGACTGCACATCATGGATCAAAGAATTCTACAACGGAAGCATTTCTGGAAAATGTAAAACCAAGATATGCATGGATTTCGGCAGGAAGGAAGAATCGTTACGGACATCCACATAAAGATACTTTGGAAAGACTTGAAAACAGTGGCGCGAAAATATATTCTACACAGGAAAACGGTGCGTTTGGAATAACTGTAAATAAAAAAAGTATGCGGATTCATGGGAGAAACGGTTGAACTTAAAAGGAGAATTCAGTATACTTTTAAGAGGTGAAAAAGATAGGAGAACACCGATGAAAAGTTTAAATGAAGATATAAAAACAGGAAATTTTAAGCCGGTATATCTCCTGTATGGGGAAGAGGCTTATCTGAAAAAGCAATACAGAGACCGGATAACCAAGGCAATATTTCCGGATGGGGATACGGTAAATTATGCATATTATGAAGGCAAAGGGATAAATCCGGGTGAACTCATAGATCTTGCCGAGACAATGCCGTTTTTTGCAAAGCGTCGTCTGATAGTGGTAGAAAATTCGGGATTTTTTAAAAATGCAACACTGGATCTGGCCGATTATATCAAGACGATGCCGGATACGGCATGCTTTTTGTTCGTGGAAAATGAGGCGGACAAACGAGGAAAGATGTATAAAGCGGTGAAGAGTAAAGGACGCGTAGTTGAGATGGCGCGTCAGGATGAGAAGACGTTATTATACTGGGTTGCAGGTAATGTAAAAAAAGAAGGCTACAAGATCAAGGAACAGACGGCCAGATATCTTCTGTCAACAACAGGAACGGATATGGAGAATCTGGAAAAAGAACTGGAAAAACTCTTCTGTTACTGTATGGGAAAAGAAGAGATTGAGATATCAGATATAGAAGCAATCTGTACAACACAGATTACAAATAAGATTTTTGATATGGTAGAAGCGGTTGCAATGAAGAACCAGAAAAAGGCGCTTGATTACTATTATGATCTTCTGGCATTAAAAGAACCGCCGATGCGTATCTTATACCTTCTGACGAGACAGTTTAAGCTGCTTTTGGAAGTGAAAGATCTGGTGGGAAAACGCTACGATAAATCATCAATCGCAAAGACAGTCGGACTTCATCCGTTTGTGGCGGGAAAATATATGCAGCAATGCCGCACATTTGAAAAGAAAGAGTTAAGGAACATTCTGGAAGAGGCTGTAGATACCGAAGAGATGGTAAAGACGGGACGCCTGAATGATGTGATGAGTGTGGAACTTTTCATTGTAAAATACAGTGCTGCATGATAGAATTGATAAGATAAACATTTAATTAAGGAGAAGATATTAGTGTCAGGAATAGATCAGAGTAAAATTCGAAATTTTTGTATTATAGCACATATTGACCATGGTAAATCAACACTGGCGGATCGTATCATTGAGATGACGGGACTTCTTACCAGTCGTGAGATGCAGTCCCAGGTGTTAGACAATATGGAGCTGGAAAGAGAACGAGGAATCACGATCAAAGCCCAGACAGTCAGAACGGTATATAAGGCAAAGGATGGAGAAGAGTATATCTTTAACCTGATCGATACGCCGGGGCATGTAGACTTTAACTATGAAGTATCCCGAAGCCTTGCAGCTTGTGACGGGGCAATTCTGGTAGTGGATGCCGCACAGGGGGTAGAAGCACAGACGCTTGCCAATGTATACCTTGCGCTGGATCATGATCTGGATGTAGTACCGGTATTAAATAAGATCGATCTTCCAAGTGCCGATCCGGAACGTGTGATTGAAGAGATTGAGGATGTGATCGGAATAGAGGCAGAGGATGCGCCGCAGATTTCTGCAAAGACTGGACTGAATGTAGATCAGGTGCTGGAAGAAATCGTGGCAAAGATACCGGCACCAACCGGAGATCCGAAAGCACCGCTTCAGGCGTTGATCTTTGATTCTTTATATGATGCGTATAAAGGTGTTATCGTATTTTGCAGAATCAAAGAAGGAACTGTAAAAAAAGGAACACCGATCCTTATGATGGCGACAGGAGCTAAGGCAGAAGTAGTAGAAGTTGGTTATTTTGGGGCCGGACAGTTTATTCCGTGTGAGGAACTGAGTGCCGGAATGGTAGGCTATATTACGGCAAGTCTTAAGAACGTAAAGGATACCCGCGTGGGTGATACGGTAACCAATGCGGCACATCCATGTGCAGAACCGCTTCCGGGATATAAGAAAGTAAATCCAATGGTTTACTGTGGATTATATCCGGCAGATGGCGCAAAATACCCGGATCTCAGGGATGCGTTGGAGAAATTACAGTTAAATGATGCATCACTGCAGTTCGAACCTGAGACTTCAATTGCACTGGGATTCGGATTCCGCTGTGGATTCCTTGGACTTCTGCATCTGGAGATCATTCAGGAACGTCTGGAAAGAGAATATAATCTGGATCTGGTAACAACTGCGCCGGGGGTTATCTATAAAGTACACAAGACAAATGGAGATGTGATAGAGCTTACGAATCCATCGAACCTTCCGGATCCTTCAGAGATCGAATATATGGAAGAGCCAATGGTAAAAGCAGAGATCATGGTGACATCGGAGTTTATCGGTGCGATCATGGATCTGTGCCAGGAACGTCGAGGCGTATATGAAGGTATGGAGTATATTGAAGAGACACGTGCAGTATTACATTACCAGCTCCCGCTTAATGAAATCATTTATGATTTCTTTGATGCATTAAAATCAAGATCAAGAGGATATGCTTCGTTTGACTATGAGATGGCCGGTTATGTGAAGTCAGAACTTGTCAAACTGGATATCCTGATCAATAAAGAAGAAGTCGATGCATTGTCATTTATCATTCATGCAGATACTGCATACGAACGCGGAAGAAAGATGTGCGAGAAGTTAAAAGAAGAGATCCCGAGACAGTTATTCGAGATTCCAATCCAGGCAGCAATCGGAAGTAAGATCATCGCGCGTGAAACAGTTCGTGCGATGCGTAAAGACGTGCTGGCAAAATGTTATGGTGGAGATATCAGCCGTAAGAGAAAGCTTCTGGAAAAACAGAAAGAAGGAAAGAAACGTATGCGTCAGATCGGAAACGTAGAGATTCCGCAGAAAGCATTTATGAGTGTATTGAAGCTGGATGATAAATAATGAGACCATTAGAGTTATATATCCATATTCCATTTTGTGTAAAAAAATGTCGGTACTGTGATTTCCTGTCTGCGCCTGCAACACCTGAAGCGAGACAGGAGTATGTCATGGGCTTGTGCCAGAAGATCCGTTCTTATTATGATCTTGACGGTATGTACCATGTAAGCAGTATTTTTATAGGAGGCGGTACACCGTCCATATTAGAAACTCAGCAGATGAGGAGTATCTTCGATGCGATACGTGCTACATTTCCAATTGATTCGGACGCGGAGATCACGGTAGAAGTGAACCCGGGGACAGTAGATAAGTTGAAATTGATGGCATATCGGAATGTCGGGATTAATCGTCTGAGTATCGGATTACAGTCAACGGATGATCAGGAATTAAAGATGCTCGGAAGAATTCATACATATAAAGACTTCCTGGATACCTATACGCTTGCAAGAGAAGTGGGATTTCAGAATATCAATGTAGATCTGATGTCGGGAATTCCATTTCAGACATTGGGAGGATGGGAAGATACATTAAAAAAAGTGGCAGAACTTGGTCCGGAACATATCTCCGCATACAGTCTGATCATCGAAGAAGGAACGCCGTTCTATGAAAAGTACGGAGAGGGTGAACGCGCTGAGGCGAGAAGAAGAAGAGAACTTCCGGATGAAGATACAGAACGGATGATGTATCAGTTTACAAAAAATATTTTGTGGAGTTACGGCTATCACAGATATGAGATATCTAATTATGCCAAAGAAGGATATGAATGCCGGCATAACCTTGGATACTGGAACCGCACAGAATATCTGGGAATCGGAACCGGTGCGGCATCTCTTATCAATAACCAACGATTCGTAGAAGGCGGTGAGATCGAAGTTCTTAGTTTGCAGAATCAGATGGAAGAATATATGTTTCTGGGGCTCAGAAAAATCGAAGGAGTATCCAAGACTGACTTCAGGCAGACTTTCGGAAGAAGTATTGAAAATGCATATGGAAAAGTACTGATCGATATGTACCAAAAGCAGCTGCTTGAAGACACCGGCGAATACATCCGGTTAACAGAAAAAGGAATCGATGTCAGCAACTATGTCATGAGCGAGTTTCTATTTTAAATTGTTCCAATCAAGATATCACAACGGTTAAGGTTCCATTATATAATTATTATGGCATACAAAAACGTAACTGAATAAAAGGATAGAAGCCATTTCTGTGCATATGAGGTCATGGTTTGTTGCTCTAGAGTTTCTCCATGATTGAATCAGCACAGAAATGGCTTCTATCCTTTTATTCAGGTCCGGGGTAAGTCACCAAAATAATTACTACAACAACTTCGCCATTACTAACGCATAAACCTCCTGGTTCCGTTTCTGCCAGTTGTTTGCAATGGTTGCAGCTTCAGATTCTGTCGGGGCTGTTACGGTGAGGTCGATCAGAGGAAGTCCCTGTTCGATGACCTGACAGCGTACAGAATATTCCATGTTGGAATTCTCGAAATAGTCCGCTTTTACGGACATCTCATTTTTTAATTCGTAATGTTTCTCTTTTAAAAATTCGTCGATATCATGCTGGATTGCAGGAGAGATATCGTTTGTAAAATAATGGATGGTCTCTGCTCCGTCTTCCGTAAGATGGTAAAATGTACGGTGATGAGTAGATTCTTCACGAATAAATCCTGATTCCAGAAGTTCGGATAAAGCCTGCTGTAATTTAAAGTAGGTTGTATATCCTTCATCCAGAATAAATTCTGATATCTGGGAATTGGTAAGAGGAAAATCAACTTCGTTCAACATATACAAAATGATCAATTTATATAACGTAAAAGATTTGGCCAAGGTTAACACTCCTTTCCCTGCCAGATGTCATGTGTTTTTAAGTAAGACTGGAACTGATTCAGAACTTGCCTTTTGTTACAGGTCCATAAAGGGGCGATCAAAAGATTTTTTGGTCCGTCTCCGGTTAATCGGTGGATAACGATGTCCGGTCTTAAGTGGCTGATACACATCCCGAGAAGCTGGTAGTATTCTTCCGGTGTGGGAATGTAGAATGGAGAGGCCAGGTAGATGTCGGCCAGATCGGTATCTTTTAATACATGTAAAAGCTGCAGTTTGATGCCCTGAATATCCTGGTGGTTCAGGTATTCTATGGTCTTGAGTATATCCTGTTCGGTTTCATTTGGAAGACACAGGATTGTATGGACAATAACATCGATTCCACGCTTTCGAAGCTCGGATACTGCATTTTCAAATACCGGAAGCTCATAACCTCTGCGGATATATCGGGCGCTTTCTTCATGAATAGTCTGAAGACCAAGTTCAACCCAGACTGGTTTGATCCGGTTTAAGTTTTCCAGGAGATCCAGAATCTTTTCGCTTAGACAATCCGGTCTGGTAGCTATGGAAAGAATCCGGATATCAGGATGTGTAATTGCTTCCATATATAATGTTTCCAGATATTCTAAAGAAGCATAAGTGTTGGTATATGCCTGAAAATAAGCAATGTAAGATGATCCGGTATATTTTTTTGCAGACTGCTGCTTCCCAGCTTCAATCTGCTCTGTGACAGACAGAGTACGACTGGCGGCAAAATCGCCGGAACCTCCACGGCTGCAGAAAATGCAACCGTGGGTTCCGAGGGTACCATCCCTGTTTGGACATGTCATGCCGCCGTCGAGAGATATCTTATAGAGCTTTTCACCATAAGTCTTTTTCAGATAATAATCCAGAGAATAGTATCTTTTTTCTCCCCAGTGTACGGTCATATCAGATCAGTTCCTTTACAGCACGGCTTACAACATCTGCAACACGTGGGTCAAATGCTTCAGGAAGAATATTATTTTCATTCAGCTCTTCATCAGGAACAAGACCTGCGATTGCTTTTGCAGTAGCCAGTTTCATATCTTCGGTGATGGCAGTAGCACGTCCCTCGAGAGCACCTTTGAAGATACCAGGGAAAGCAACCACGTTATTTACCTGGTTCGGGAAGTCGGAACGGCCGGTTCCTACTACTTTAGCGCCCGCAGCTTTTGCAATATCCGGCATGATTTCAGGTACCGGATTGGCCATGGCAAATAAGATGGCATCTTTGTTCATAGAAGCAACCATTTCCGGTGTAACAATATTCGGAGCCGATACGCCGACAAAAATATCAGCGCCTTTTAATGCATCGGCGAGTTTACCGGTTTTCTGTTCCAGGTTGGTTACTTCAACCATCTTCTCCTGCATCCAGTTGAGGTCTTTGGAATCTTTTCCGAGAATTCCATTTATGTCGCACATGGTGACATGTTTAAAGCCGTAGGTCAGGAGCAGTTTGGTAATAGCAACTCCGGCAGAACCGGCACCATTTACGACAACTTTGGAAGATTCCTTATCTTTTCCGGTTACTTTCATAGCATTAATGATTCCGGCAAGAACTACGATAGCAGTTCCGTGCTGGTCATCATGAAATACAGGAATATCCAGCAGTTCTTTCAGTCGTTCTTCGATTTCAAAGCATCTTGGAGCACTGATGTCTTCCAGATTGATCCCTCCGAAAGCAGGGGCGATATTTACAACTGTTTTGATGATCTCTTCAGTATCCTGTGTGTCAAGACAGATCGGTACAGCGTTGACACCACCGAATTCTTTAAAAAGAACAGCCTTTCCTTCCATAACAGGCATTGCCGCAAGAGCACCGATATTACCAAGACCGAGTACTGCACTTCCGTCAGAAACAACAGCTACAGTATTGGATTTCATAGTATAAGTATAGGCAGCCTCGGGATCTTTTGCGATTACCTTACAAGGTTCTGCAACACCAGGGGTATAGGCAATTGCAAGATCTTCACGTGAATTTACGTGGGATTTTGCACAAGTTTCAATCTTTCCATGCCATTCTTCGTGCATTTTCAGGGCTTTTTCACTATTCGTCATTTTATGGATACCACCTTTTCATAAGTTTGTTTAATCATATCATTCATAGAAGTTCAAGTCAATATACGCACAAAAGAGGAATTGGGTAGAATAGATATACCGTTATGAAAAAGAACTTTAAAAAAGAACAAAGATGTAGTATAATATCTCCATGTTTCAAATAGTATCGTCATTTCTGACGTGATTTTCCAGTAAAGTAAGAGATGCTACTTAATAAATGAAGAAACTAGAATGAAAGCAGTTTGATGTGAAAGGACTAATATGATGAGAGAAAAATATGAATCTCTTCCGCTGGCGACGTTAAAAGATCTCGCTAAAGCAAGAGGATTAAAGGGAATTTCCACCATGAAAAAGGCAGAACTGATAGAGCGTATGCTGGAAGAAGATGAAAAAGAAAAGAAATCGGCACGAGAAACCGTGAAAGAATTATCTGCTAATACAGGAGATAAAGAAGTACATGATATAGATAAGCTGGACAGTGGAATTACGGCACATGGGATTCTTGAAGTTATGCAGGATGGTTATGGATTTATCCGAAGTGCTAATTATCTGCCGGGGGAAAACGATGTCTATGTATCTCCGTCTCAGATCCGAAGATTTAATCTGAAAACAGGAGATATACTGGAAGGAAATACAAGAATCAAAACACAGCAGGAAAAATTCAGTGCACTTTTATATCTTTCAAAGATCAATGAGATGGATCCTATGAAGGCTATGCACAGAAAAAATTTTGAAGATATGACACCAATCTTTCCGAATGAAAGACTGAGTCTGGAATGTGGAAAGACAAGTACTGCAATGCGCATTATGGATTT
>OIDQ01001088.1_pt1 | contig 10506 bp, 9 predicted proteins | sample 1581511 | NCBI WGS metagenome assembly OIDQ01 (sample SAMEA3882526, study PRJEB24775) | human gut metagenome | biome: human-associated habitat; feature: intestine environment; material: feces | place: Netherlands | collected 2009/2010
CCATGTCGATTCTCATCAGCGGCCTCGCCTTCCCGACGGCCCAGTTTGAGGTTCTGGCCGCCAAGGCCGCTATTCTCGCCGGCTCTGTCACCGCGGCCGTACTTGGCATGATCTACATGAGTGTGATCTGCAAGCACCCGGCGCCCAAGGACGAGTAAAAGCTCGAAAAAAAGACACCAGAACCGGTTTGGATGCGTTCGAAACTCGGATCCGGGTGCTACTGGCCCCCTGCCAGATACCCCCGTGGTCAAAAAACGCCGTTTGTGAGTACTGTCACAAACGGCGTTTCATTTTAGGTGTGGAAAATAATGAACAAAGTTATAAGAACTGTACGTTAATGAGTGACTATCGACTTCCAATTTGGCGCTAGCTGACGGTGATTAGGGAGTTTCAAGTCGAGTTTTGCCGATTTCGACCAAGAATCGCTGCTACTAAAAAGGTAACAGTACTCATATTTGCCCTTTTTTGGCCACAAGCCCTAAAACAAGCCTCGCCAGGGTCGCGAAACGGGCCAAAGTCGGCCTCGAGGCTTATTCCACCGTTCCGTAGATGGCGCCCCAGCCGTGGGCGGCCAAGGCGGAGTTGAGCTGGTCGCAAAGTGACTGGCGGTCGTAATAGCCGGGCGGTAGCAGGTTCACGATTTCCATGAGATCGGGCGCCAGGTCCAAGATTTCGGCCTGTACGATCAGATCCAGGCGGTCGATGGCGTGGCGGTCGTAAAACAGTCCGTCGACCAGGCGCTGAAGGTCGCCGAATTCCTCGGCCTGGAACGATCCGTACTCCATAGTGCCTCCTTGGGCGCTTCATGCCGGCATGCGCGGCGATTCGTAATTCATTGCGATGGACTTAATCTATCACGGCTTCATACCCTTGCGGCGGTGGCGGTCTATACTTAGACGAACTGCAACGTACCGCTTCGTGAAAGGTCGCACCCATGCAGACGATCTACCAGAAGATGGAAACCACCGAACTCGATGCCGCCATCGAGGCGCTCAAAGCCGAGGTCGCCGAGGTCAAGGCCAAGGGCCTGGCGCTCGACATGGCCCGCGGCAAGCCGTCGCCCTCCCAGGTGGACATCTCTCGACCCATGCTCGATATCCTCAACGCCGACGCCGATCTGCACGATGGCAACGTCGACTGCTCCAACTATGGCTGCTTTGAGGGTATTCCCTCGGCACGCAAGTTGGCAGGGGAGTTCCTGGGCTGTCCCGCCGAGCAGACGCTCGTACTGGGTTCGTCGAGTCTTTTGATCGAGCACGATATCGCCGGCATGTTCTGGCGCTGTGGCTCGTGCGGCAGCGAGCCCTGGGACGCCTACGAGGCCGCGCACGACGGCAAGAAGGTCAAGTTCCTGTGCCCTGTTCCCGGCTACGACCGCCACTTTGGCATCACCGCCGATCTGGGTATCGAGAACGTCCCCGTCGCGATGACCGACAACGGCCCCGACATGGACGAGGTCGAGCGCCTCGTCGCCGCCGACGATTCCATCAAGGGCATCTGGTGCGTGCCCAAGTATTCCAACCCCACGGGCATCACCTTTAGCGAGGACACTGTGCGCCGCCTGGTTGAGATGCCCACGGCCGCACCCGATTTCCGCATCTTCTGGGACAACGCCTACTGCGTGCACGACCTGTACGACGAGACCGACGAGCTCGCAAACATCTTTGACCTCGCTCGCGCGGCGGGCACCGAGGACCGCGTGGTGGCCTTTGCCTCGACGTCCAAGATCACCTTCCCGGGCGCCGGCATCGGCTTTATCGGTGCGAGCCCCTCGGTCATCGCCGAGTTCTCCAAGCGCCTGAAGGCCGGCCTTATCAGCGCCGACAAGCTCAACCAGCTGCGTCACGTGCGTTTCCTTCCCACCATCGAGGCGGTCAAGGAGCACATGAAAAAGCATGCCGAGTTCCTGCGCCCGCGCTTTGAGGCTGTCGAGCGCAAGCTCACCGAGGGCTTGGGCGACACGGGCTGCGCCACCTGGACGCACCCCCGCGGCGGCTACTTTGTAAGCTTCGATGGTCCCGAGGGCTCGGCCCGGAAGGTTGCTGCGCTTTGCGCCGACCTGGGCGTCAAGCTCACGCCGGCCGGTGCTACCTGGCCCTATGGCAAGGACCCGCGCGATACCAACATCCGCATCGCGCCGAGCTATCCCACGGTCGAGGACCTGGAGGCCGCGCTCGATGTGCTGGTGCTGGCCGTCAAGCTTGTCGCTGCCGAGCTTGCGCGTGCCGAGCGCGCCTAACGCGCGGCTTCCCGTACTATCCGCACTTTCGATACGTAAAGGAGCGTATACATGGATTTGGGTATTTCCACCAACCCCACGCCAGAGCTCTACACCATTAAGGTAACCGGCGAGATCGATATCTCTAACGCCGATAGCCTGCGCAATGCCATCGACCTGGCGCTCGAGCAGCCCACTGAGGCCGTTGAGCTCGATTTTGCCCAGGTGAGCTACATCGATTCGACGGGCATTGGCGTGCTCGTGGGCGCCGCACACCACGCGGTCGACCACGGCAAACTCTTTAGCTGCACCAATGTGCAGCCCCCGGTGATGCGCGTGGTTCAGCTGTTGGGTGTCGACCAGGAGATTTCGATCACCGCTGCATAACCTTTGCCCTCAAAAGGGCGTGCCGTTTGGCATATGTTTGTGATGCGCTCGGACGTTTTGGCGTCCGGGCGCTATACTTGACCGAATGAATAGACGAGTTCCGGCCGAATGGCGCGGTGCGGGCTCGACTCACATCGAGCCTTGGAGGTATGTGTGTTTGGTATTGGAGAGGGTGAGCTCGCGATCATCGTGGTCTTCGGCTTTTTGCTGTTTGGCCCGGATAAGCTCCCACAGATGGGCCGCACGATCGGCCGTGCCATCCGTCAGTTCCGCGAGACGCAGGAAAAGATGACGGCCGTTGTTCAGTCCGAGATCATCGATCCGGTAAGCGAGGCTGCTTCGGCTCCGGTCAAGCCCAAGAAGGCTGTCGTCGATGACGATTCCGATGCGGACGAGGATGCCGCCGAGGCGGCAGCGCCCGCCAAGAAGGAGACCTTTGCCGAGCGCCGTGCCCGCCTTGCTGCCGAGAAGGCCGCGAGCGAGGCTGCTGCTGAGGGCGAGGGCGCCGAGCCCGCCGAGGCCGAGCCTGCCGCTGCCGCCGAGCCTGTCGTCGAGCCCGAGCCTGCTGCAGAGCCGGAGCCCGAGCCCGAGCCGGCAGAGCCCACGACGGCTGACCTCTACGCCCGTCGTCCCCGCAAGCGCAAGGCCGTCGTCGACCAGCTCGCTCGCGAGCTCGAGCTCGAGGCCGAGGACGAGGACGAGGCCGCTGCCGCCGACACCCCGAAGGGAGGCGATGAGTAATGCCTATCGGACCTGCGCGCATGCCGCTCTTCGATCACCTGGGCGAGCTCCGTCGCCGCCTGACCATCGTGGTCGTGTCGGTGTTTGCCGCCGCTATCGTGCTGTACTTCGCCACGCCCGTGGTGCTCGATATCCTGGAAGATCCCATCCGCTCGTTTGTGCCGGACGGTAAGTTCTACATCACCACCACGCTCGGCGGCTTTGGCCTGCGCTTCTCGCTGGCCATCAAGATGGCCGTGGTCATGTGCACGCCCATGATCATCTGGCAGATTCTGGCGTTTTTCCTGCCGGCACTGCGTCCCAACGAGCGCAAATGGGTCGTGCCCACGGTGCTCGCCTCGACGGTGCTGTTCTTCCTGGGCGCCATCTTCTGCTATTTCATCATCATCCCGGCGGGCTTTGAGTGGCTTATCGGCGAGACCTCGGCCGTCGCCACGGCGCTGCCCGACCTGGAGAACTACGTCAACATGGAGCTGCTCTTTATGATCGGCTTTGGCGTGGCGTTTGAGCTGCCGCTCATCATCTTCTACCTGTCCGTCTTCCACATCGTGTCCTACGCGGCCTTCCGCGGCGCCTGGCGCTACGTGTACGTGGGCCTGCTTGTGGGCTCGGCTGTGATTACGCCCGACGGCTCGCCCGTTACGCTGGGCCTCATGTATGGTGCCCTGCTCTCGCTCTACGAGATTTCGCTCGCCATTGCCCGCGTGGTCATTACCGCGCGCGAGGGCAAGGAGGGCCTGTTTGTGAGCCGTCTGGACCTGTTCTCGGACGATGAGGACGACGAGGAGTAAATCGGTATGCACGAGGTTGGCATTGTCAACGGCATACTCGATACAGTGATTCGCGCGGCGCGTGGGGCGGGGGCCTCGCGCGCCGTTTTGGTAACGCTGCGTATCGGGGATATGACCGAAGTTGTGCGCGAGGCGCTCGACTTTGCGTGGGAGACATTTCGCGATGAGGACCCGCTCACGCGAGGTTGCGAGCTTGCCGTGGAGGAAGTCCATCCACAAAGCGAGTGTCTGGACTGCGGGGAGGTCTTTGAGCACGATCGCTTCCATTGCCGCTGTCCCCAATGTGGCGGCGCCAACGTGCGTCTGCTGCACGGCCGCGAGCTCGACATCGCAAGTATCGAAATCGAAACCCCCGACGATTAGCCCGCTAGCCATCTGGTGATGGGGTATAAAGGGGCCAAAGTAAGGAGTGCCGAGTATGGCTGAGAAAACGATTGATATCGCGTCGCCGATTCTGTCGCGCAACGAGCGCCTGGCAGATCAGCTGCGACAGCGATTTAAAGAGACAAACACCTATGTGATCAATGTGCTGTCGAGCCCCGGTTCGGGCAAGACCACCACGATCCTGGGCACCAACGAGCGCCTGCGCGACAAGGCTGGCCTGCGCTGTGCCGTCATCGAGGGCGATATTGCCTCGGATGTCGACGCCATCACCATGAAGGAAGCCGGCATGCCCGCCATCCAGATCAACACGGGTGGCCTGTGCCACCTCGAGGGCAACATGATCATGGAGGCCGTTGACGCGTTCGACCAGGCGGTGGGCCTTCAAAACATCGACGTCATCTTTATCGAAAACGTGGGCAACCTGGTCTGCCCGGTCGACTTTGACCTGGGCGAGAACCTGTCCATCATGATTCTCTCGGTGCCCGAGGGCGACGACAAGCCCATCAAGTACCCGGGCATCTTCCAGCACGCCGGCGCGCAGCTGCTCAATAAGGTCGACGTGGCCCCGGCTTTCGATTTTGACATGGATAGGTATACTAGGACACTCGATGACCTCAATCCGCAGGCGCCGCGGTTTGCCGTGAGCGCGCGCAAGGGCGAGGGCATGGATGCCTGGTGCGATTGGCTCATCGGGCAGATCGAGCAAGCAAGGGCGTAAATCGGCCGCCATACGGGCGGGCGTAGCCGCAGAGACACGAGATAGGAGCCTCTTTTGAAGCTCATCATCGCCGAGAAAAACGACGCCGCGCGTCAGATCGCCGAGCGTCTGTCCACGGGCAAACCCAAAAAGGACAAGGTGTACAACACCGCCATCTACCGTTTTGAGTGGAAGGGCGAGGAGTGCGTGACGATCGGCCTTGCCGGTCACATCCTTGCGCCCGATTTTTGCGACAGCGTGCTGTTCGATAAAAAGCTGGGCTGGTATTCGGTCACCGAGGACGGTGAGATACTGCCGGCCGACATGCCCGATGGCCTGGCTCGTCCGCCTTACGACACCAAGCGTAAGCCGTTCCTTGCCGATGGCATTTCCATCAAGGGCTGGAAGCTCGAGAGCCTGCCTTACCTCACCTGGGCGCCTGTCATTAAGCTGCCGGCCGAGAAGGAGCTCATTCGTTCGCTCAAGAACCTCGCTAAAAAGTCCGACAGCGTCATTATCGCCACGGACTTCGATCGCGAGGGCGAGCTGATCGGTTCGGACGCCCTCAACAAGGTGCGCGAGGTTGCGCCCGACTTGCCGGTCGCCCGCGCCCAGTATTCTTCGTTTACCAAGGCCGAGATTACGCAGGCCTTTGATAATCTCGTCTCGCTCGACCAGAACTTGGCCGACGCCGGCGAGAGCCGTCAGCACATCGACCTCATTTGGGGTGCGGTGCTCACGCGCTACCTGACGCTCGCCAAGTTTGGCGGCTTTGGCAACGTGCGTTCCGCCGGCCGCGTGCAGACGCCGACGCTTGCCCTGGTGGTCGAGCGCGAACGCGAGCGCATGGCGTTTGTGCCCGAGGACTATTGGCAGATTCGCGGCATGGGTGCCGCGCAAGGCGCTGCCGAGGACGATCGCTTTAAGATCGCGCACAAGACGGCGCGCTTTACCGACAAGGATGCTGCTGAGACGGCGTACAACCATGTCGACGGCGTCGCGACGGCAACCGTCGCCGCGGTGACCAAGCGCTCGCGCAAGCAGCAGCCGCCCACGCCGTTTGCGACCACCTCGCTGCAGGCTGCCGCCGCAGCCGAGGGCATCTCACCTGCGCGTACCATGCGCATCGCCGAGTCCCTCTACATGGCGGGCCTCATCAGCTACCCGCGTGTCGACAATACCGTGTACCCCGCGACGCTCGATCTGGGCGCCGTGGTGAGCGACCTGGCAAAGATTAACCCGGCGCTGGCGCCCGTGTGCAAAAAGGTGCTCGCCGGCCCCATGAAGCCCACGCGCGGCAAGGTCGAGACCACCGACCACCCGCCTATCTATCCCACGGGCGAGGGCGATCCGTCCACGCTCGACGGCGGCCAGCGCAAGCTCTACGACCTCATCGCCCGTCGCTTCCTGGCGACGCTTATGGGGCCCGCGACCATCGAGAACACCAAGCTCGAGCTCGACGTGAACGGTGAGCCGTTCGTGGCTTCGGGCGACGTGCTCGTGACCCCGGGTTTCCGCGAGGCCTATCCGTACGGCCTTAAGCGCGATGAGCAGATGCCGCCGCTGGAGCAGGGCGATACGGTTGATGTGTTCGACATTAAGCTCGAGGCAAAGCAGACCGAGCCGCCCGCACGCTACAGCCAGGGTAAACTCGTGCAGGAGATGGAGAAGCGCGGCTTGGGCACCAAGTCCACGCGCGCGAGCATCATCGAGCGCCTGTACGCCGTGCGCTACCTCAAAAACGATCCCGTGGAGCCGAGTCAGCTGGGCATCGCCATCATCGATGCGCTGACGCAGTTTGCCCCGCGCATCACGAGCCCCGATATGACCAGCGAGCTCGACGGCGACATGACCCGCGTCGAGCGCGGCGAGGACACCGAAGAGCATGTCGTGACGCACTCGCGCGCACTGCTGGCCGGCGTGCTCGACGAGCTGCTCAAGCATACGCAGGAGCTGGGCGACGCTATCAGCGACGCCGTCACGGCCGATGCACGCGTGGGCGCTTGCCCCAAGTGCGGCAAGGACCTGGTCATGAAGACGAGCGCCAAGACCCGTGGCAGCTTTATCGGCTGCATGGGTTGGCCCGACTGCGATGTGACCTATCCGGTGCCGAGCGGCGTTAAGGTGAGCCCGCTCGAGGGCGAGGCGGCCGTGTGCCCCGAGTGCGGCGCGCCGCGCATTAAGTGCCAGCCGTTCCGCCAGAAGGCCTTCGAGATTTGCGTGAACCCCACGTGCCCCACCAACTACGAGCCCGACCTTAAGGTGGGCGAGTGCAAGGTGTGTGCCGAGGCCGGACGCCATGGCGACCTGATCGCACACAAGAGCGAGAAGAGCGGCAAGCGCTTTATCCGCTGCACCAACTATGACGATTGCGGCGTGAGCTATCCGCTGCCGGCGCGTGGCAAGCTCGAGGCGACGGACGAGACCTGTCCCGAGTGCGGCGCCCCCATCGTGGTGGTCAACACGGCGCGCGGCCCGTGGCGCATCTGCGTGAACATGGACTGCCCGACCAAGGAGAAGAAGCCCGCCCGCGGCCGCAAGACCACGACTAAGGCGAGCACGGCCAAGAAGACGACGGCGGTCAAGAAGACGACCGCCAAAAAGACGACGGCCAAGAAGTTGACTACCAAAAAGACCGCCGCCGACAAGTAGCGGCGCAGTCGAAACATTGCCGAAAACAAAAACGAGCGAGGACCCCGCGATCCTCGCTCGTTTTCTAGGCAGTCATTGGGGACGTTCTTTAATGAGTAGTCGTTTGAGAACGTCGCATGCGACTAGTTCACTTCGACGGGTTTGGCGCCGGGATAGCGCTCCTCAAAGTCTAGACGGTACTTATTGTCATTGGTGCCCGCCACGTTGTCGCGCGACAGTGGCGTCACGATCTCATTCTTGTGGTCCGCAGGCTTGGCGTATTTCAGGCTGATCTCCCAGGCATCACAGATTGCGTCAATGCGGTGATCCAGGTCGTCGTACAGGGCGATGATGTCCTTCCAGGAGCTGTAGTTCTTGGAGCTCGTCGGAACGTCTAGGTCCTCGACGATGTCGTAATACTGCTCGATGGTGTCCTCCGTGCGCTCGGCGACGTCGGCGAGATTTTGACGGGTGGTTCGATCCTCTTCCAGATAGCTGCCGTTGAAGTTCTGCGCGCAGCCACGGACGTAGCTGTCGAGGTCTTCGAGCAAGTCGTAGTATTCGCTCAGTCGGCGGTAGAGATTCTGCTCGGAGAGCGTTGCTTCGCCGCCATCCTCGTCGTCGTCATCGTCATCATCGTCGTACAGGCTGTTGGGATCGCCGAGAGGCTTTAGGTCATCGTCGTCGACGTCATGGTGCAGCTTAGCTACCTCGGCAGACGTCTGCGTGGCGGCGTTGTCGAAAGGCTTGATCACAAAGAAAACGACCAGGGCGATGATGATCGCCACCAGCACAACGATAACGGCGATAAGCGGCCCGGTGCCGCTCTTTTTGGGAGCGGGGGTCTGTGACGAAGCGGGCGCGTATGCGGGAGCCGGCTGCTGTTGGGGCGAGTCGCTCGCGACGGGTATGCGCTGCGTGGTCTCGACGGCCGCGGGGCCTGCGGCGGGGTCGGGGCGATAGGCGAGGGGGTCGTCCGCCTTGACTTGCGGCGTATCAAGGGAGCCGGTCTGCTCAAAAGCGGGCTGGCTATCGCTCGCGGTTGTTTGCTCAACAGGTGCACCGCACGAGGTGCAGAACTTGGCATTATCTGCAAGAAGCTTGCCGCACGAGGCGCAATACCGAGACATTGCCACTCCTTTCGCCACATTTCAATGCAATACGACGATTATACCCAGCGTCCAAAATTCCCCATCATAAGTTGCGGTGAAATAGGGACTGTTTGGCGGTCTCAGAGCTTCAATCAGTCCCTATTTCACCGCAACTTCGGGGATGCCTCGATGGCTAGGTTGGATTTGGGACGCGCCTGCCCCTGGGGTATCATGGCTTGGTTGATATATATCTGCATTTACGCGCCTTGTAGGAAGGGGCTGCGCCCATGGCTTTTGAGCCCGCTCAACATAGCTTCATTACGCTCGAGGGTGTCGATGGCGCCGGTAAATCTACGCAGGCGCGCCTGCTTGCCCGTGCGCTCGAGCTCGCTGGCTACCAGGTTGTGAGCCTGCGCGAGCCGGGCGGTACCGCCATCAGCGAAAAGATCCGTGCTCTGCTGCTCGACCCCGCCAATACGGCGATGGGCGACACCTGCGAGTTGCTGCTCTACGAGGCAGCGCGCGCTCAGTTGGTGCACGAGGTCATAGCTCCCGCCCTCGCGGCCGGCAAGGTGGTTCTGTGCGACCGCTTCTACGATTCCACAACCTGCTACCAGGCGTTTGCCGACGGCCTCGATCGCCAGATAGTGCGCGATGCCAATAACCTGGCCGTCGCGGGAACACACCCGGCGCTCACGCTCGTCTACCACATCACGCCCGAGCAGGCGGCGCTACGCATGGCAGCCCGTGGCGCGGCAGATCGCATGGAGGCAAAAGGCATGGCATTCCAGGAGCGTGTTTACGAGGGGTTTAGCGCCATTGCCGCCGAGGAACCAAATCGCGTAAAGCTCATCGACGCCACCGCGACCATAGAGGAAGTCTTTGCGAAGACGGTCGAGCAGGTTCGCGCGTACGGTCTCGACATTCCGCAAGACGCCGTCGCCGCCGCGCTTGCCCAGGAGGCCGAGTAACATGGCCCCCGCTCAGGCAAGCCTGCTGGCCAAGCTCGACACCCAACAGCGCGTGCGCGATTTTTTGACCAACGCCGTCGCCAGCGGCCGCGCGTCGCACGCCTACCTGTTTTTGGGCGCCCCCGGCGCCGGCAAGCTCGATGCCGCATGGGCGCTCGCCCAGGCCTTCCTGTGCGAGCAGGACGGCTGCGGCGCATGCGACAGCTGCGTGCGCGTTGCGCGGCACACGCACCCCGACGTGCACTATTACACGCCCGAGAGCGCCACGGGCTACCTCATTGCCCAGACCCGCGAGCTGCTCGATGACGTGCCGCTGGCGCCCATCCGTGCCAAGGCCAAGGTCTACATCATCGACCGTGCCGAGCAGCTGCGCGCCAACACCGCCAACGCACTGCTCAAAACACTCGAGGAGCCGCCCGAGGGCGTTATGTTCATCTTGCTGGGCACCTCGGCAGACGTGATGTTGCCCACCATCGTGAGCCGCTGTCAGTGCGTGCCGTTTCGGCTGGTGTCGCCCACCGTGGCCGCGCAGGCCGTGAGTCGCGCGACGGGCCAGGATCTCGCGCGCTGTCGCATGGCGGTCGCCGTGGCGGGA
>OIDQ01001090.1_pt1 | contig 10488 bp, 4 predicted proteins | sample 1581511 | NCBI WGS metagenome assembly OIDQ01 (sample SAMEA3882526, study PRJEB24775) | human gut metagenome | biome: human-associated habitat; feature: intestine environment; material: feces | place: Netherlands | collected 2009/2010
CCATTCGCATCCGACTTCAACGTGACTGTCTTGTAGCTATTGCCACCTTGCTTGATATCCACCGTGATGCTTTCCGGCTTCTGGCCGTTACCGCTCCACTGCTTGTCGATGTGCAACGTCGAGGAGACTACCTGGATCACCGGGTGCGGATACGGGTTCTCACTACACTTATGATCCACGCCATCGGCCGAGTACGCCAGGCACGCGGAATCGTTCGCATGGAAACCCGGCTGGTTCGAGGACGTGGCGTTTCCCGGCAGATCGGTGTTCGCGTCACCCTTTACGTCGTCATATCCATCCTTACCGGCGTTCAGGTTGGCGGCATACTCGTCATACGCTTTCTGCGTGGGTTTCACGTTGTATTCCAGCGTGTATGTCACGTTGTTGACCAGAGGCTTCAGGAATGCGACCGTGAATTTCTTCGTGCTCGCGTCATACGTCAAGGTGTAATCGACATTCTTAGTCAAGGAGACCACCTTGCCGGAAGCATCCTTGGCAACGACCTTGTAGTTGCTATCCGCAAGCTCGACATAGCCGGAGAGCGTGTCCTCCATGGTCACCTTGGTGTATGCGGATGTGGTGGTCTCGCTCCTCTCAATCTCGTCGAAGATGGCATTCAGCTCCGAAGCGTTCGTGGCGGCCTTGTAATACCCGGCGTCTTTATCTCCGTCGCCACGATTGTTGTACGCTATCGCCTTCGGGAAATTGCTGGACACCGCATGCATGAACTGATTCTCTTTGCTGGAGAGCGAGGACGGGTCGGCACTGGCGAAGATGCCGATGGAATACACCATATCACCTTGATCCTTCAAAGTTTTCGCTGCGGTGACCGCGCCGTTTGCCACCGAAGCATCGAAATCGGACACCGACGAAGGCGTACCATCCGCAAAGAAAATGACGACCTTCTTCGCATCGGTCCGAGCATTTTCCATTACCTTGACCGCGCGTTTGAATCCATTGTCGGCCCGGGTGGAACCAGCAGCTTTAAGCTCGTTGACCTTGGTTTTCAGGCCACTCATATCCGCAGTCAGCTTGCTTACGATCTGGGAATAGTTGTACTGGTATCCACCACTCCGGTACATGTCATTCCCGACGTTATTTGATTCCTTACCAGAGAACTTCACCAACCCGACACGGACCGGTTCGGAACCGGATTGCGCACCCTTATTGGCATTCGCCGCGACATCAAGGAAGTTGTCCACAGCTGTCTGCAACGCTTTCAACCGCTTGGTCCTATCCGTTGAGCCCATCGGGTCATCCATCGAACCGGACACATCCAGCACCAGCGTGAAGTCGATCGGCTGGGTGGTGGTGACCGTGGTGGTGCTGGAAGCGCCCTTCACATCCACGTTCACGGTGTAACTGCCATTATCGTTCTTCTTGATGCGCTTATGCTTCTCCGGAGCGCCCAACTGGGAACCGGTCTCGTTCTGCGCAACCGACTGCGCCCGATTTGCTCGCGCAATCGGTTGAGCGGACAACGTAACTGGCTGCTCATCAGGTTGTTCAGATTGTTGTTCAACCTCCTGCTCAACCCACTGCTCAGTCTCTTCTTTCGTTTCTTGTTCCGTTTCTTGTTCGACTTGCTGGTAAGCCTCTTGATCTGACGGCTGCTCTTGCTCTGACGGCTGCTCTTCTCCCACCATCAAATTTTGTTCCACCGGCTGTGAATCCTCTTGCCCAGATTCTTGCAATACCGGCTGCTCGATTTGTTGTTCCAAGGCTCCCGTGGCATCTTCCGCCGCCGCTGACGAAGCAGTGACGCACCCCACGCCGGCGAGCATTGCGACCGTCGCGACGGCCGCAATGACACGACGCGTGAACAGACCTGTGCCCCTCGCCCTGTTTCGCTCAAAGACGTGTCTCATACGCCTACCCCCTTGTACCGTTAAGCAATCGGGAAATACCTTCCTCCTTCGACCGGTATATTTGATGCGTCTTCGCTTCACATACCGTCCGACAATCGCTTCGTTGCCTAAACCTTAAGGAGAAAAACAGAGGGATACATACCCTCCCAACGAGGTAATCAAGGGGATATACTTTCCTTGAAATCGCACATATCATCGCGATTCTAGAGTATTCTTACCCCCGTAAATCGCGATGCAAAAACTATAAGCAAACGTTGTCATGTCTCTTTCAGAATTTTCCCCGACAAAAAAGCATCTGTCAAGTGCAACATTAACGCCATCAACCCCTAGTTGCGCTTTGGCCACCAAGCGGCATGCCTACGGACATGCCACGGACAGCGGAGCAGCCAAACCAACAACAAACCGACCAGCAACGTGGCAGCTGACACCACGCCCGCAATCACACGCACATCTTTTGCCGCATCATCCTCCGCGGGAATCTCTTCGGGAATGGCGGAACGTAATGCCGAAACCAACAGACGATGCGTATTCACGCCATACGGGGTGCATGTCATCAACGTCACACGGTCCTCGCCGGGCACGATCTTCAACTTCGACGTGTCATCCGGGTTGATTTCGGTGATGCGATCCACCTTGTAGCCAAGCGTATGGCCCATCACATCGATATAGAAGTAATCGCCAACCCGCATCTCATCCAAACGCGTAAACATTGAGGCTTCAACCAAACCCCGATGTCCGGTAATCACCGCATGCGTATCCTTGCCACCCACCGGCAGACTACTGCCATACAAATGCCCCGCACCGGACGCAAGCGTCTGCTCCGACGTGCCATGGTAAACCGGCAGGTTCACGGAAATCTTCGGAATGCGGATGGCCCCCATCACGCCATCGCCAGTATCCAGCAAACGCTGGTATTCCGCGTCTTTGGAGCTAGCGGAATCCTTGTTACCATCGCCGGTGGTGCCTGCGCCCGTCGAGCTGGAACCGGAACCGTCGCTGGAGCCAGACTGATTGTTGTTGTACAACTCGGCGAGCGGATCCTCAGCCTCGCCAATCACCGGCTGCCCCGACTTGGCGAGACGCTTGTTGTACGCCCTAGCCGCGGCGAATGCCTCGTCGGCCTGCGGATACGGCCAGCCCGCGACGCTCTGCTCGGAACGGGCGGACGTGCTCGCCAGCTTTTGCGCGGACTGGTATTGCAGCACTTTCGGGAAAAGACCAATGCCGATTGCGGAGAAAATCAGCACCGCCGCAAGCACACGCAGGGCAATGGATCTACCCACGTCGGCACGACGCTCGCGAATCTCTTCGGACACATCGGTCGCCTCGGCGAACGTCGGCGGAACGTAGGTGCGCGTATCTTGCGACTCGCTGCTTCTCGACCCGCCACACGTGCCCCTTCGCAAAATGCCTGCCATCAGTTTAAGCCCCCTTGAACCACCTAGTACAGGGACATTATATGGCGTTCCGGACGGACTTTGCACCCTACCTAGTGCGCTTAAGCATGAGCGATTTTCTAAAACTATACTTCTATGACACTGGCTTGGCGGCCAATCTGCTGGACATCGGAAGGGCGACAGGTCACTGTACGCAGTCGAGGTCAAATCGTCCGCCACGTACCGAACAAGCGCCTTCGAGAATCTGGAGGATCTCGCGCCGATCATGGGAGTGGACACAGACCATCGGTTCGTCGTCTATGGCGGCAGCGAATCCTTCCCCACACGGCACGGCAAAGTGCTGGACTTCGACAGTCTCGAGGCTTTGATCTCCTGATCGGACCGACCCCCGGGCCCGTCTGGCTTATAGATGGCGAGTGTTGGACGGGAATAGACAGTTCGGGGGCATGTTTTGTACCCCTGAACTGGCAAATAAGGCGCACCATCCGCCATCTATAAGCTAGATAGCATAAGTCAGGCCTCAGCGGAGGCAGGATTGGGCCCGACTTCCTTGTCCAGCTTGTTGCGCAACCTCACCACATCGCGCTCGAGCTCGTCGATACGACGAGCCTGCTGCCTGATAATAATGCCGGCCGTATCACCGTCGAACAGTCCGAGAGACAACGGATGAACGTCATTCGACGCAGCCGTTGCGGCAGGCTTCGGCTCAGTGGCCGTATTGGCGATGTCTTCAAGACTCCGCCTCGTCGCCAACGCACGCTTATACCGCGCCGCAAGCTGCGCTATGATCTCACCATCGGTCATGGTGTCGCTGCCGCTCACCGACTTGATGGCCGCATCCTTCCACCGCGCCACACTGCGCTCGATACGCTTGTAACCAACCAATTCCGGCGGCAGACCCGCTTCACGAAAGATTTTGGTTGGCGATTCCCCTGCAAGATATCGGATAGTGCACACTTGCCTGAATGTGTCGGAATAGGTGATACGATCACGAGTCACATTGGAAACAGCCGGCAATCCACGCAACAGCTGAATCTCCTCGTCACTGAATGCTCCCCCACTGCGCATCGCAATACCTCCCATTGATGCTTCGTTGCTTTCTTTTGCGGATGTGCCTGCGATTCTATGGCCCTCCTTCCGTGCAATACCCCCACTTCACTCCCCTGACTAACAGCCCCCATAACGGTTCACGTTTCCAGATTCCGTTTGTTGCAACACATCCCACTGAAACGCCTTATACCCTCGAAAAACGCAATGTCCACCCACATCGGGTGGCACGTCCAAAGCAACGTAATATGGCGCAATCCAAGCAATCCCACATGAAATACAGAGCAATACAAAAGGCCGACCCATAATGGGTCGACCTTAAATCACTCCGAATTGGTGTTCTTATCGAACACCGTCAGAGATGGGCGATCAGGCCTCGGCGTTCTGACGAGACTTGATGGCGATGGTCACGCCAGCGCCAGCCACGAGCAGAGCCACAACGGTGAACAGCATGGTTCCCGCAGCGCCGGTGAGCGGCAGCTGGGTGATGGACTTGATGTTCTTCACGGTCTTGGCGGTGATGTTGACCAGGCCCCACGGATCGGAAGTGGTGGTCTTAGCCAGAACAGCTACACCATTACGGAAAGACACGGTGAAGCTCGGCTTGATGTCAAGGTAGTTGCCGTTGGCACGTGCAGTTTCCGTGACGGTGTAGGTCTTGGTCTTATCAAGACCGGTGAAAGACAGCTTGCCATCAGCACCAGTCTTGACATCAGCAGTTGCGCCCGAAGTGGTAGCAGAAGCAGCCTTCTTGTAGGAACCGTCGTCCTGCTTCACGAAGTACAGCGTGGTGTCACCGTCCTTCACCTGGAAGGTGACGTCCTTGATACCCTTGCCGTCCGGATCAACCTTGGTGAAGTCGAATTTGCCAAACGTAGTCGGGGCCTGAACCGAGGTGCCGTAGTTGTCAAGCTCGTTGACGACACCATTCTCGACGTCAGCTTCGTCATTAATCACTGCTTCGAAGGTGACCACAATCTTCTTGCCTGCATAAGTGGACGGGTCATTCACCTTGACATCGAAAGTTGCGTTACCATTACCCTTGAAATCATCAGTCAGAGCAACATGGAAGTTGTCCGCGGACTCAGGATGGCGAGTCTTATTAGCATCCTCCGTAAAGAACTGGAAGCTGTTAGCCTTGATGGTCAGACCCTTGCCCGGCTTATCGGCGAACTTGAACTCGGTCGGAGCCGGGTTCGCGATGGAACCAGTCAGGGTGTAGGTCAGGGTGTCGCCGATGGCAGCAGAAGTCTTATTGACCTCCTTGGTCTTTCCGGGGTTGTTGGTGTTCTTCATGTTCACGGTGGCAGCGGCAGTCGGATTGGTTAGAACCTTCTTCTCAGCGTTAACGGTGCCGGAAGCGACAATCATCGGGATTGCCTTGGTCACAGAACCAGTGGCAACCGCAGAGTCAATGAACACATAGATACCTGCAGGCAGGGTCGCGGTAGCAGTGTATTTAGCATCCGCACTACCATTCGTAGCAGGAACTGGCTTGCCCAGAGTGAACGACGTCACAGCAGTTAGTTTGCCTTCACTCTCCAGAGCATTAGCAAACTTACGGGTCTTCTCAGGAGAAGCCCACGGACGAGCAGCAGAAACATCCAGAGTGCCGGCATTCAGGGCTGCGGCCAGATGGTCCACCTCAGAATCCGTAGTATCCACACCGGCAGCCTTCAACGCGGAGTCAACGGCAGTCTTATTGTTAGAATTCGTCACCACACCGTAAGCAACGTTCTCGCCGGAACCATACTGAACATAATCGCCAATCTTGTATGCTTTCAGTTTGGCGTTGGTCAACTGTTCAGCGGTTTCAGCAGTGAACGTGAACGTCGCGTCCCTCGTCACCGTTGTAGGAGTGTCATCAGCCTGTGCGCTGGCTGCGCCCAATGCCATGCCACCGAGCAGCGTCGCAGCGGCGGCGATACCGGCGAAAAGTTTCCTCATCTTCATGAGAATCCTCTCTTCCTTATTGTTTGATTACTTGTTTTTGCAATCGCGGGAGGCGGGAACCCAACTTGCTCCCGCGATCCGCAAATTTTGATTTGCCGGCCGGAATGCCCTCAAGTTGGTAGGCATTCCGGCCTCACACAGCAACTCAGACGAGTCGCTTCTTGTTATTCCAAATTTCGGCAGCGCCGATAAGCAGCACCGCGAGTCCGCCGATCACGCCACCGACCAGTAGCCACTGGCGTCCCGTCGCACCACCCGTCAACGGCAGCGCCGACACCGCGACATATCGGTTGGTGAAGGTGACAGGTTCAGTAGCAGCACTTTGCGATTCGGGAACTGCTGCACCGTTGTCATCCAGCACCTTGGTCACGGACTTCACGGAAGCCTTCCACTCTCCGTTGGAGTCCTTCGCGACAGTCACGACAACCTCATACTTCGCCTGCGAATAATGCAATGAAGCGATAGAGCCCTTGACCTCCGTCACGTAATACGTGTAAGAGGCATCGCCAGCGTTGTAAGTGATGTTGCCGAAGGACGCGGTATGGCTGCCCGAATCGGAGTTCACCTTCACCGTACAAGGTTGATCGGCTTCGCACTTATCCGGCAACGGCGCATTGCCCTTCGCCGCCAGAGTGAAATCGAACGTGTCGGAGGTCTTCCACTCGCGTCCGGCCAGGTCCTTCTTCACCGAAATCGCGTTCTCCAGGGCAACCGTCTTCAACGTGTTAGTGATGGTCGCGTTCAACGTGCCCGCATCGGCATTGGAAGACCACACCATCTGCTTGGTCAAGTCGACATTGTTTCCCATATAGGAGACGTCATATCGGTCATCACCAGAGATTTCCGCCACGGAATACGTGTATCCAGGAACCAGGTTGTCGACAGTCATCTGCCAATCATTGCCCTTATTCAGCGTGATTACGCCACCGACGTTCTCCAGCTGAGCATTGGAATCGCCGCTCTTCTTACGCTGCAACTGCACCGTAACGGAACCGTCATCATGCTTGCTCGCACCATCCGACCATTGCTTGACGATCTTGATCTTGCCGAGCTTCACCTGCACCACAGGATGCGGATACTCGACTTCAGTCGGTGCGCATGACGTAGTTCCATTAACCTCGGTAAGCACGCAATAGTTCAATCGCGCGTCCACATTGGAATAGAATCCCGGCTGGCCCGCAGATGCGGTGCCAGTATTCGGCTCTCCCACATTCGGGTATTGCTGGTTGCCGGCATAAGTGGCATAGGCGGCATCGCTTGGCTTGACCTTGAAGGATACGTCGATGCTGTCGGCTTTCTCTGCGACGATGCCGTCATTGCCGTTAAACGTCACCGTCACCGTGCGATTGCCAAATTGATCGACACCGTACGTGGCCATATATCCGCCCGTCAGCATCTTATTGCCGTTTTTCACCGTCACATACCGCGTAATGTTGGTACCGGCAGCCATGCCAGCGAAATCGACCGGGTCGACCCACTTGGACAAGGTGTCGGTGATGGAGAAGACCTTGATCTTCGCGGAGGAGGTGATGCTGGAATAGATCTGGTTGAATGCTTTTGTCAGATTCTCAGCATTCGTGCCATCGAATTCCTTACCGTTCACCGCACTGGCTTCACGGGCGAAATCGGACATTCTATTGGCGTCAGTCGAAGCCTTCACCACATAAAGCGAAACATTACTCTCCCGCCTGTTGGCCTCGGCCAGAGCGGCAGCATAGTTGTAACCGTAGTAATTATCACTACCCTCGGTACCTGCACCATGCACACCCTGAGGTGTAGTACGCCAATCATCATCAGGATTGCACCCTTTTTTGCTGCACCCAATCGGATAATTGGATATACGGAACGTCGGATTGCCGTCAGACAAGAAAATGATGTGCTTCTTCACACCCGTGCGTCCTTGCAGATCATTCGCCTGCTTAAGCGCAGCCTCCCAGTTGGTTCCACCATCAGGTCTGCTGGACACAGCTGTTTTAATCTTGCTGACAGATGTGGTGAAGTCTTGCTTAGTCGAGGCCGTGTCGCTGAATGTCACAACCGCCATTTGGACTTGTTGAGATTCCGGTAATTTGGAATTCGCCTCGGTCAGTAATTTCTCAGCAAGCTTATTTGCCGCGTTCTTCGCGTTAGTATCACGATTGTCGTTTTTATCCTGCATACTGCCGGACTTATCCATAACCAGCACAATGTCGGCCGGAGTGGCGATAGTGGTTTCGGAAGAAGCGCTATCACCCGAAGCATTCAAATGCAACTCGTACTGGTCGCCATCACCACCATCGACCTTTTCGATGGTCTTATTGTTTTGTGGCTTCACATTGGAATTGATAACAGTCACATGGCTGGTATCGCTCACCTTGAAAGAATGGGTTTCCGCATAGGAACCACCATTTCCATCGTTGTGCTGCGACAACGCCTCACCATTCGCGGAAACAGTGTATTTGCCGGAATTCAGCTCACGCACCGAATAGGTTGTGTCATCAGAGAAATCATTGGATTGCACACGAGCAAATTGGCCTTTGGCCAAAGTGATCACACCGTTCGAACCGGTGTTCAAACCAGAGCTGACAACCTGATTGGTGGACGCATTGTAAACGCTGTATTTGCCTTCATATGGCGTTTGCGAGCCATTGGCGAACATCTGGAATTGGAACTGTTGACCGGCTGGAATAGTGCCCAATGTCTGCTTTTCAATGTCAATGGCCTTGGACGGCTTCACCGGCAAATTGAAGCTGATCTTGCAGTTGGAGCCACCGTCGCCACGTTCCAGATAGAAGAAGCTCAAATGATGGGTTTTATATGCAGCGGAATCCCAGTTCTTGCCCGCATTACTGAATGCCTGGCTAATTGTCGTCGCGCGATCCGAACCATAACTTTGATTTCGATCATACGTGATATTCCCAGTAGCAAAATCAATCGTTCCGTGTATCGCCTGATGGATACCACCCAAATCAAGCACCAGCACATCATCGATGAACACCCACACATCGTCGTCACCGGTGAAATCAAACACCATGTTCTGATTGTTGACTTTGCCATCTTTAGGCATATAGAAATCGGCCCCAAGGTTCATGCCGAACGAATACCTATTGTCGTCGCTGTCATTGCCAAACGGCGTGAACAGCGGGTCACGATTCCCGCTCTGGGTCTGATTGGTCAATTCGAATCGATTGCTATTGTGGTCATATTTCGCATATTTCGACGCCGCATCGAAACTGTAATTCCCTTGACCATCCGGAGTCAGCAAACCACCGTCCGGCGTGTAATTAGTCACAGCATTATCAGACGCACCGCCGAAGAGATAATCCAGCGATTCGTTGCCATCCGCCATGGTCGGATAATCGTTAGTCAGCAGAAGCTTCACAATGCCCGCGTACGCACCTCTGCCATCTTGAACATAGCGGTTATAGCCGGCTTCGTTTCCTCCGCTCATAAAATGCAACGCATGATTATTGTTGATGGAGTTGCGATCGTAATCATGCAGACCAATGCTGATACCATTCTGCTGCTCAACAGTGGCATTGACGTCATTGGCTAGTGCAGTAGAAGTGGTGGCGTAGCCCATGCCACCAAGCATGGCGACCGCGGCTACCGCGGCTACGATTCGCTTGGCAAAGTTCCCTTTTGGCTTTGCCTCAGATTCATGTACATGCCTCATGTGCATTGTCCCCTTAATACCGCGCTTCAACGCGGTTTCCGTCTCTAACACCGTCCGCGCATCACGCACCGGCACATGCTATGTCCAGTACGGATACACTTCCGGCGCTCCAATCTTGAATGTAGGAGAAAAGACGTCGGGAGATGCACACCCTAAGTGTGGGAAAGTCGAGGTATTATACCATCGTCAACCGTTGCAATCGCAACGTTTCACAATATGGGTGATACCCGAATAAAAAAGCCGGCAGGGGGCATCGGCAAACAGCGGTCGTTAGCCACGCTTCGGCCACCAAGCCGCATGCCTACGGATATGCCACGGTCGCCCGCGCAACCATGCCAGCAGCAGACCGAGCAGCAACGTGACCACCGCGGCCGTGGTCGCAATCGTTCGCGCATCCTTCGCCGCATCATGCTCCGCCGGTACCACGTCGGGAATCGGCGAGCGCACCGCAGAAACCAACAGTCGATGCGTATTAACGCCGTACGGGGTGCACGTCATCAACGTCACCCGGTCTTCGCTGGGAACGATCTTCAGCTTCGACGTATCGTTCGGCTCGATCACGGAAATA
>OIDQ01001107.1_pt1 | contig 10350 bp, 6 predicted proteins | sample 1581511 | NCBI WGS metagenome assembly OIDQ01 (sample SAMEA3882526, study PRJEB24775) | human gut metagenome | biome: human-associated habitat; feature: intestine environment; material: feces | place: Netherlands | collected 2009/2010
CGCTGTCTCCTGCCGATTTTTTAAAGAATAGCAATGCTTTTATCTGTTTTACTTCCAAAATCTTTTTTGTTGTAACTGTTTCGGTAAATTTTCCATATAGTTTACCTGAGCTACCTGTTTCAAATTGCTCTCCACTTCCATCTACAACACTTTCATAAGTATAAACTTTTCCATCTTTCATCTTTACGCCTGCAAAGGAAGGTGGCTGATGCCCCCATTCATGTCAGCATATTTACAGCCTTTTGGATAATCTGAAATGAGTTCCAAACCTAATGCAGAAATTTCTGCACTGACAAGTTTTACACCTGTGTTTCCAAACTCTTTATTTATGTCAAATTTCTGACTTTCATTAGAACCTTTTAAAATCCATTCCAGATTTAAGAATTCATTTTCCATGTACTCTATTTCCAATGGTTCATCTGTAAATACCGTTCTTTGACCGGCTCTTAAAATATCATTACATTTGTTAATAAGAATCCGGGTCATCCATGTCCGAAAAAACCGATTTTTCTTTAGCGTATCTATCTTTTCCCAGCATACAAGAATTGTATCTGAAATAGCATCCGCTACATCTTCATCCCTCGATAAAATAGAACGGGCAACCTTATACATATTTTGCATCTGCGATTCCATAAGTTCTGTAAAAGCATCTGCATCCTTCCTCTTCGCCCTTTTTACAAGACGTGTAATTTCCATAATTTACTCCTTTTTAGCATTTAACAATCGTTAAAATAATAAAAATCATTGTTCGATTTCTGTTATAAATCACATGTGTACTGAAAAGCTTTTTGTCGCTTCTACTTATTAGACGCAAAATCAATTAAAAACGTCGCAAGAAAAAAGAAAAACCAAAAAATATATTAAAAAAAGAACTTCATCATATATTAACTCAGCAAAAAAACTATCGACTTCGTCCACAAATCCCTTCAAAGATAGAAAATATATAATTCTGTTCAACAAACAGATAATAAAAATGAATGATTTCTATTCAACAAAAATAGATAAAAAATGAATAATTTCTGCCCAGCAAAAAACAGAAACCGAAAAATACCATAGCATCCTATCTGTGGCCTCGGAGCAAGTGTTGGATGCGAGCGCCTAAGCGAACATTCAACACGCCGCGACTAAAGTCACAGATAGGATGCTATGGTATTTTTCGGTTTCGTCTGTTATGGAAGATTTCATCTGTTATACCAGTTTCCGTCTGTTATAGAAAGCCCCCTTTTGTTAGCAAATCATTTTCTATCCCTATATCCACATTTCCTCTTCGATCCAGTCCAATGCCTCTTCATAATCTTTCCGTGCTTCCTCGATTTTCAGAGGGTCCTGTCTGTCAAGGATTCTCTCAAACTGCTGGGTTACCATCTCAAGCTGTTCTCTGAGTTCTCCTGTGGTTTCTTCATAAAGCCGTTCACCGCGAAGAAGGAGGACTTTATTTTTCTCCTGTTCTCTTGGCGGGATTTTAAGATAAGAAAGTTCCCTCATGCGGGCTTTCATCTCTTCTTCTGTCATGCTGTTTTCCTGATTCTTTATGAGACGGGTTACGGTCTCTCCTGTGGAGACGATTTTAGCCTCGACTTCAAGTAACGCATTAATATCATAAGTATAAGTAATGTCAATCTGTTCCTTTCCAGCCTCGTTATCCGGGACGGTAAGTTTTAATGTTCCAAGGGAAACATTGTTTGAGGCAAATCGGCTCTCGCCCTGTAATATGTGTATTTCTACCTGTGTCTGGTGATCGTAAACAGTAAAAAAGTGCTGGGTTCTGCTCGCCGGGATTACGGTGTTTCTCTCGATAATCGGGCAGAAATGATTACCTTCTAAATGGTCATTCTCTGTCTTCACAGATACTTCCGTTCCAAGAGTAAATGGGCAGACATCGGTAAGGATGACTTCTTTTACCGCTTCTTTTCGCTCCTTCATCGCTGCCTGGATTGCCGCTCCAAGTGCAACTGCCTCATCCGGGTTAATGCTTGTATCCGGTACTCTGCCAAATAATTTGCCGACAAACTTACGGACAAGCGGCATTTTTGTTGTGCCGCCGACTAAAACAACTTCATCAATTTCCCGCGCCTTTACACCAGCATCAGAAAGACTCTTTCTTACTGGTGTTTTGATGCGATCTAAAAGCTGGCTGCTCATTTTCTCAAAAGCACCTCTTGGAATCAGTGTTTCTACTTTTTCCCCATTAACAGATGCCTGCATCCGGTAAAAGCCATCTCCTGTGGCATTGCATTTGCTTTTTTCTGCCTGATTACGATAATAAGACTTCTCTTTTAGTGAAAGACTTTCTTCTGTAAGTCCGTGTTCTTTATAAAATTCCTCAACAATCAGATTTGTAAAGTCCTCGCCACCAAGATAATTATCTCCTGCAACAGCCCTTACCTCAAGAATATCGTCAAACAGCTCAAGGATGGACACGTCAAAAGTGCCGCCGCCAAGGTCAAAAACAAGAAAGCGGGTATTATCATTTTTCTGATAAAGGCCATAAGCAATCGCTGCCGCTGTCGGCTCACTGATAATTCGCTCGACTTTCAGTCCTGCCAACTCTCCTGCCTGCTTTACCGCTTTTCGTTTTACCTCATTAAAATATGCCGGAACACTGATAACTGCCTCCGTTACTTCCTCTCCAAGATACACTTCCGCATCTTCTTTTAAAGAACGAAGCACCATTGCTGAAAGGTCGGTTGCTGTAAAAATTTTATTTCCTAACTTAAATTCCTTCCGGCTTCCCATACTTCTCTTAAATAAATTTGCGGTCTGGTCTGGATAAACCGCCATTCTCTCTAACGCTGTTTTTCCTACATAAACCTGATCATTTTCATCTATGCTGACTACTGATGGAGTCAGTCTTTCTCCTAATCGATTTGGAATAATTTCAGGTCCATGTTCTGTATAATACGCCGCAAGAGAATTTGTTGTTCCTAAATCAATTCCAATAATCACCGTGTTTCCTCCTGTAATCTTGTTAAAATCTGCGCTTTTCGATAAACAATCTCTGCCCATTCCTCTTCGTCCATCTCCGATTGTAAAGACCAGCCTTTCTTTTCTAATTTTTCAAGAATGGAAAGTGCCTTTTCTAAATCTTTTCGGCTCTTTGCTCTTATTGCAATATATCTTGCCCGAAGTAGTTCAAGTTCATCACTGTTTGCTCCATTTTCTTTTGCCAGTTGAAGGATATCTTTCACTCTGTCCTGTTCGCCAAATGACAGATACATACGAATCAACGTACAGTATGGTCTTGCATGGTATGGATACAGAGCTGTCGCTCTCTGATAATCATTGATTACTTCCTGGTACCTTCCAAGATACAGACAGGCTTCCTGACGAAGCAGATATGCAGGATAATACTGTGGGTCAAGCGCAATAATTTTATCGCAGATATCAAACATTTTTGCATATTCCTTTTTTCTGCGCCAGATATCCGCCGCTGTATGGTAATAACTTACTTTTTGTGAAAAATCCTGCTCCGCTTCCACCGCTTTTTCTATGTAATCCATTACTTCTAAAAGACTGCCTTCCTGTCCATCAAGAATCAAATCTGCCTTTGCAGAGGCAATCGTATAATATGCATAGCCAAGGCGTGCCATCTGTCTGGTCGTTTTCTTTGTTCCATCTGGACGAAGCTTTTGTATTGCGTGAAGCCACGGAACAAGATGTTCTAACGCTTCTGCATCCTTATTAACCGTTAAGAAAATTCTGCCCTTTAAGTTGTGGTAGTCAAGATAATGCTCCTCATCTGGAACAAAGCCATCCATCAGCGCAATGCCATCTTCAAATCTGGAATTCTGATAATAGCACCATGCAAGTTCCATAAGACCATCCTGATCTAAAAGACTATCTTTATATTTTGGCTCCAATTCCGCTATCACATACACATTTGCCTTGTTAAGATCTGCCACAAGCCGTTCATCTACCGGGCTTTCTTCTAACAAATCAAGAATAGACTCTCTTGCCTCTCGGTAGCGTCCCTCGTGAAGTATTGATTCCATCTTTCCGGTTCTTGCAAGAAATGATTCCGGATGTGCTTCTAATACCGCATCGTACAATGCAATCGTTCCATCCCATGTATCTTTTTCCTGACAATATCGTCCATAGCAGCATACAATCCGTTCTTCCTGTGGATACTTCTTTGCAAGAGAACGGAAAATCTCACCGCCCTCTTCCTGCTTTTCCCTCTCTTCATCACTGTAAAGAAGCCTTGCCTTTTCTAATAAAATATAAGGATGGCAAATATCATAATTTGCTTCTATAAAATGATATTCTTCCCACGCTTCTTTCCGCATACCAAGATCTGCATACTGGCGAAGCTTATGGTAATGTTCGATATAATCATCGACGTCCTCACTAACATCACCCTCAAATAATTCATAATTTAACGCACCATTATAGCGGACAACCTGCTGCAAAAAGTCAACGTAAGGCTCTGGAAACAGTTCTAGGAGTTCCTTTCGATTCCCTGTAATAGAAAATGTCTGATCAATCTTTTTCCATACTGGTGATGGCAGACGGAAATTCTCCATTAAAAATACAAGAAATCTCTGGCGTACTTCCTCGCCGCTTTCTAAGCTGATACAGATATCTTCTGAAAAAAGCTTTTCCCACTCCTGCTCGTCAATTCTCCGATAAAAATCTTTGTAAAGCTGTTCGCACCGGGAAATAAATTCCTCTGCCGGAGAAAGATTTTCTGGCTCTTCTTCCTTTTGTCTGGCGTATTTTAACGCTTCCTCATAAGCTTCCCTCAGACGCTTAAATCCGTCCGGGTCATCTTCCGGATTCACCGCATGAAGCCTCGCCCGATATGCTTTTTTAATTTTCTTTTCTTCTTTTGTCGCTTCTATTCCTAATGTGTTAAAAAAATCATTCATCTTTACAACTGTCCAAATACTTCTCCTATTTTATCGTTAATGACTAAATCTGCCTGTGAATCTCTCTGTGTCGCTGACTTATTAATTAAAATGAGGTGGCTTCCCTTAAAATAATCAATGAGTCCCGCTGCTGGGTACACAACTAAAGAAGTTCCTCCAATAATAAGAACATCTGCCTGACTAATATAGTGAATGGTCTTGGAAATGACATTTTCATCAAGCCCTTCTTCATATAAAACAACATCCGGCTTAATCAGTCCGCCGCACTAGTCGCATTTTGGTGCACCCTCGCTGTTTTTTACATAAGCAGCATCAAAAAATTTGCCGCACCGCATACAGTAATTTCTGTGAATACTTCCGTGGAGCTCTAATACATTCTTACTTCCTGCCATCTGGTGAAGCCCGTCAATATTCTGCGTCACAACCGCACGACATTTTCCCTGTGCCTCCCACTCTGCAAGCTTATAATGTGCTGCATTCGGCTTGGCATCGAGTGCCATCATCTTATCTTTATAAAAATCAAAAAAGTCCTTATTTCGTTTCATGAAAAAGGTGTGGCTGACGATGGTTTCCGGCGGAAAATCATATTTCTGGCTGTATAGTCCATCTGTGCTTCGAAAATCTGGAATACCGCTCTCTGTAGAAACACCGGCACCTCCAAAAAATACCAGGTTATCTGTTCCATCAATAATTTCCTTTAACTTTTTGATTTTTTCGTTCATAACATGTACCTCCTTACATCACTGTATCTATATACTTGTTAAAAATATTTCTGCCAAAAATTACTTTTCAAACATGCTCTATATCAAATCATAAAAATAAGCACATTCACAAGCCCTAATATAAGGCCAATCACCGCTCCAAGATTTACAATCGCACCAAGTTCCTTACTCATAATAGAAAGTACCAGTTCCTCAACTTCTTCTACTTTCATCGCATTGATCCGCTCCTCAACTACAGCTGAAAGCTTTAAGGAGGAAAGTAATGCCGGCAGTTTTTCTTCTATGATTCTCTTATAAAGCCTCCAGAGAAATTCCGGGTCGTAAATTCCCTTTTCTTCAAAGAATCCTGTTACTTCCGGTATTGGCTTTGCCTGTAATTCTTCGGATGCTGCCACTACCTCTTTTTCGATATAGCCTCTGGCATTCTCTGCTATGTAGGCATCAATCCCTTCCTGAATCTGTCCGGCGATTTTCTCAATAAAAGAACCGCCAAGCATCATCCCAAACATGGAATCCGCAAGCTTTCTCTGTGCCTCCTGCACTACCTTATCTACGATCAGCTTACCCGGCTCCATCGCAATAACTTTTTCTGAAAGGAAGTCTGTTAAATCTTCTTCAACCGATGCAGCAAAATCATCCACTTTCTCTTCTTCCACAATCTTTACTGCCGCAGAATGAAGTGTATCTTCAGATTGTTTTTGTTCTTCTACCCATGCCTGTATATGACTTTTAAACTCTTTTTCTGACTCTTCAGAAAGAAGCTTCTCTCCCATATACTCTGGTGTTAAAAGCTGTGTTTCCACGACATTACCAACGGCTTTTGCCAGCCTTGCCTGTCCTCTTGGAATTACGCCTGGTGTAAAGGGAAGTCTCTTTCCAAATACCCTGACTTCCTTTCTCGGGCGAAATAACATCTTTACCGCGATCCAGTTTGTCACATAACCAATAATTGCCCCGATAATTGGTGTGACAATATATTTCCACATAGTTTATTCCTCCTTTTTCAGAGTACATTCAACATATTTCTGAATAATTACATATTATCATATCCTGTTGCAAATGCAAGAATCAAGTCAGGATTCCGCTTCTTCCACTTTATCATTATCTAAGCCATTCCAGAAATTCTCCAAAACCTGTCCGCAGTTATTCCGGTTCACCGCATAATAGCTCTCCCATTCTTCCGGCAACAGGCTTTGATTATCCCTTTCTAAAAAACGTTCATCCATTAAAAGAATCGTTCCCACATCTTCTGCTGTCCGAATCACTCTTCCAGCAGCCTGCAGCACTTTGTTCATTCCCGGATACCGATACGCATAATCATATCCTTTTTTTTGCTGTCTGTCAAAGTATGCCCGTATGACTTCTCTCTCATTACAGATTTGCGGCAGGCCAGTTCCCACAATCAGCACGCCGATAAGACTGTTTCCTGTAAGATCAATACCCTCTGAAAAAATACTGCCAAGAACACAAAAACCGATAAGCGGCTTTCCTGACTGTTCCCGAAACTTTTCAAGGAAAGCTTCCCTGCTTCTTTCTTCCATCGAAGGTTCCTGCACAATAATTTCCGAAACCAGCGCAAGATTGCTTTGTTCTGCCATCCCATACACGCTGGTAAGCATTTCATAGGAAGGAAAAAATATCATATAGTTCCCCGCCTTTTTTTCTAAACAAAGTTCCAGATAACGAATCATTTTTCCGTATTCCCACTCGCCTCGTCTCGTATAGCGACTCGTTACATCTTCCGTGATGGCAAGAAGCCGATTCTCTTTCGCAAATGGCGAAGCTATCTGGTATGCCTCAAAGCGGTTACCGCCGAGAAGCTGCCTGTAATACTGCACTGGCAAAAGTGTTGCCGAGAAAAAAATACTTGAACGGCTATTTTCAATATATTCCTCCAGCTTATCAGACGGATTCACACAAAAAAGCCGTAATAAAAAGTCTCGTCCCCGCTTCTCACTATAAATCTCATAACCGCTGTCCATACTGTCTAACATCATATAGAAATGCGTAAGCTTAAAATAAAATTCAACAATCTCCTCGCGCTCCGAAAAATTATCGTGGTCAGCAAGATATTCTTCTAAGGGCCCAATCAGATGAAAAATAGGAAAATACATCGCATCCACATTCTCATGTAATCTGAAACGGGTCCCATCTTGTGCCTGCTTTTCTAACTTTCTGAGTGCCATAACACAATTACCTAGCTTTTTAAATAAAAACCGGTTCCTGTCCTTAAAATATTTTTTCGGTACTTTAAAGTCACTCTTTGCAATGTCTGCGCTATACATCTCTCTCGCCCGGTCAAGCAAGTTATGGGCTTCATCAATAAGATAAATATTCTGCCGCAGACTTCCTTCTATAAGACTCTTTCTATTTACATGCGGGTCAAATACATAATTATAATCACAAATAATGCAGTCCGCCCACACCGCTGCCTCAAAAGACAGTTCATATGGACAAACCTTATATTTTTCAGCAAATAAAAGAATATTCTCCCGGCTGATCTCGCACTCTGCAGTAAGCAGTGCATACAGTGCCTCGTTAATCCGGTCAAAATGTCCTTTTGCTCTCTCACAACTTTCCGGATTACACTGCATCTCTTCCTGAATACAAATTTTTTCCTTTGCCGTAATCGTTACTGCTGAGAGAAATAATCCCTGCTTTTTTAGCAGCTTTATCGTATCCTCCGCCACTGTCCTTGTAATCGTCTTTGCCGTGAGATAAAAAATATTTTCTGCTTTTTCTGCTCCAAGTTCTTTTAGGGCAGGATAAAGCGTAGAAATCGTTTTTCCAACTCCTGTCGGAGCTTGCAGGAAGATGTGCTTTTTATTCTCCATCGCCTGGTAGGCAATCGCTGTCATTTTCTTTTGTCCCGGCCGAAAAGAAAAAGGAAACTGCAATGCCTGAATGCTTGCATTTCTCTTTTCCCTTGCCTCTACATAATACGCTGCCCACATCCGGTAAGCATCCAATACTTCCGCAAACCACAAAGATAACTCTCCCATAGTATAACAATAAAAAATTCTCTTTATCTGCTCAGTTTCTAAATGACAATATGTAATTTGTACCCCTATCTTCTCTAAATCCTGCTTCACTCCATACATGTACGCATAGCACTTTGCCTGTGCCAAATGTAAAATGTCTGCTTCCTCTATCTCTTCCACATCGCGATATACACATTTAATTTCATCAACATAGGTAAGTTTTTCTTCATTACTCTCTATCTGATTCATCCCAATGACATGCTGAAGTTTCTCCTCATCACTCTCGGTCTGATTCATCCCATCAACATCACTAAGCCTATCCTTATTAACCTCTGTTTTGTCAATTCCATCGGCTCGCCCTTCTAAAACTAAATCATACCCTTCTTCCTGCCATTCCATTTTCAGAGGAACTTCGCTCTGATAAGTTGCTTTCTGCCCCCGTTGTATCTTTCGGTGCAGCCTGCTACCCTCAAGCATTGCCTCCGGGCTGACACTTACCGAGGATCCCGTCGTAATATCGCCACCTCGAAATAAAAATTCTACCAGATGCCGCACCGAAGTTTTTACGACACCTTTCTGATAGGACAACATAATACAGTCCTCCTTCTTTTTGGATGCTCTCTAATACTTTTTTGTCATTCTTTCTTATTTCATAAAAATTCTTTTATTATTTACGCTATAATAAATTACGTTTTTCATATTTATTTCTTTTGAATGAAATGCTGTCGTAATTTTCCTACTTATCTTTTCTTTCCTGTCTACTGTTTTCTCCCTGTATACAGCTTTTTCTGATTTCTTTTTATTTCTTTCCAATGTTCCCAGGAAAATCTTTTACACAAAAGAAAATGCCCACAATGAGGGGCAAAACTCATTGTGGACATTCTCCGTATAATACTAACCTTTAACTTAGGGGATTACTTTAATTATAATACAATACTTCTCTAAAAATTTCATGCCTTTGTAGGGGAATTTTTTGTTCAATTTTCAAGAAATTATTGATATTCGTATTAAGATAACAACATTCTTTCATTTGAAATAAAAAATTCTCTTCTTATCGTCTATGAATTCCCAAAATCTTCTCATGAAAACAACTACAAGAAAATTCTCAAAACGCATACTTCATTCTCTTCAAAGTTTTACTGTTTTTTCCCTGAAATGTATTTGAAAAAGGCTTCTTCTATTTATGATAACTGTCCAAGAATTGCAGGAATTAACTGTTTCTTTCTGGATACCACTCCTGGAAGTTCTGCGGAGCTGTCTTCTACAGTTGTCTCAAATGCGTTCTCAATAACTTCTTTGCACATCTCTCCTACCATTAATAATTCTGTAGATTCATTAATGATATCTGTCATCATAAAGAATACCATATCAAGACCGTAGGAAGTACGAACCTCTTCCATGTAAGGGAGAAGTTTTCCTTTACATGCAGAAAGTTCTTCCTTATTCATGGAACTGATCTGACCTACACCAAAGTTAATGTTAGAATCATTGAACTTCTTGAAATCCTGATAGAAGATTTCTTTTGCAGATTTTTCTCTTAAATTACTTCCGGCATCAAACATATCTCTTGCATACTGCTCAATGTCGATATGTGCGATAGATGCAAGTTTTTCTGCAACAAGACGGTCAAGTGCTGTACATGTTGGAGAACGGAACATTAATGTATCAGAAAGAATGGCAGAACATAAAAGACCGGCAATCTTTTCTGGAATTGTGACATCATTCTCCATATACATCTTTGTGATGATTGTTGCGGTACATCCTACTGTCTGGTTTCTG
>OIDQ01001109.1_pt1 | contig 10346 bp, 6 predicted proteins | sample 1581511 | NCBI WGS metagenome assembly OIDQ01 (sample SAMEA3882526, study PRJEB24775) | human gut metagenome | biome: human-associated habitat; feature: intestine environment; material: feces | place: Netherlands | collected 2009/2010
CTCCCACACAGCAATTTCTCTGCCATGTGAAAGGGCTTTAGCTTTCTTCCTTTATGCATATTATTTATGGATATGCACATCCAGCTGATTATAAGGAATCTCAATTCCATAATAATCAAAATCTTCCTTGATCCTCTGGTTCAATCTCCATCTGGCTGCCCAGTAGCGGTCGGTATCTACCCAGACACGAAAGCCCATGATCACAGAGCTTTCTGCCAGCTCGTCTACGAATACCACCATCTCTTCGTCTTCTCTTGTATCCGGATCCTCGGTGAGGATATCTTCCAGGATATCCTTGGCCTTCTGGATATCTGCATTGTAAGAGATCCCCACTTTGATCTCCAGCCTTCGCTGATCCCTTGCTGTTACGTTGGTGATGGTCACATTGGAAAGAGTACCGTTCGGGATCACGATGTGCTTGTTATCAATGGATAACAACGTTGTATAACAGATCTCGACCTTGGCTACCGTTCCCTCGCTTCCGTCCTGTCCGTTAACGATGATGTAATCCCCTACCTGGAAAGGCTTGAACAGAAGAAGCATCATACCTCCTGCCAGGTTGGCAAGTCCACCCTGGAGGGCAAGACCCATAGTAACACCTGCAGTTCCGAGAAGTGCTGCCAGAGATGATTCCTTTACTCCAAAGCTTATGGATATGTTAAAGATCAGGAGTATGTAAAGTACGATCTTGACCAGTGAGGACATAAACTGTGCCACTCCTGTATCCAGCCTGGATTTTGTCAGTGATTTCCTCACAAACTTTACGATCCATTTAATTACCGTGCTTCCTACCCAGAAAGCAACAATAGCCAGAACAACCTTGATTCCGAATTTCGTGATGTCCGGCAGATAATTTTCAAACATCTGCCTGTACTGGCTTACCTGATTTCCGACCTCCTGCACGGTCTGTACAGTACTATCCAAATATAATCCCTCCTGTCTGATCGATCATTCGATATACATATGCGGATCGATCTATGTATTCCTGATGTAAACATTCCCTATAATCCGCATCTGGTAATATAATAATACAGCAGTGGTTTTTCCCTGTAAACCTGATTTCTCCGGTTCTATAAAGTATAGGGTATAAACCACTGCTGTATTTCTGTTATAGCTTTATTGTATATCTGTCCGGTAATCCGCCGCAGAATGCTGCAGAATATACTTGCCTGCTTCTCTTTACTCAGTTTTTCTCTTTATTTACTGATTCCCTTCATGGAAAGGCTGATCCGTTTTTTCTTCATATCAACACCAAGAACACGGACATCCACGATATCTCCCACACTGACTGCTTCCAGCGGATGTTTGATGAATTTCTCGCTCATCTCGGAAATATGGACCAAGCCATCCTGATGCACACCGATATCCACAAAAGCACCGAAGTCAATAACATTGCGGACAGTTCCCTTGAGGACCATGCCTTCTTTCAGGTCCTTCATATCCAGGACATCGGTACGGAGGATCGGTTTCGGCATCTCGTCACGTGGATCTCTGGCAGGTTTTTCCAGTTCCTTTACGATATCACGTAAGGTTGGCTCTCCGATCTCCAGCTCCTTTGCCAGTTTTCCGTAATCGCGGATCTGCCCGGAAATACCGGTAAGCTTACGCTCTGCCACATCTTCCGGTGTGTAGCCCAGCTTTTCCAGGAGTTTTTTTGCTGCGTCATAGCTTTCCGGATGGACACTGGTTGCGTCCAGAGGATTTTTGCCTCCTGTGATCCGTGTGAAACCTGCACACTGCTCAAAGGCTTTCGGACCAAGCTTGGCAACCTTAAGAAGTTCTCTTCTTGTCTGGAAACGGCCGTTTTCCTCACGGTAGGCTACAATATTCTTTGCGATGGCCTTGCTGATTCCGGAAATATACTCCAGAAGGGATGCAGACGCAGTATTCAGATCCACTCCGACCTTGTTTACACAATCTTCCACAACGCCGTTAAGGGCTTCTCCCAGCTTTTTCTGATTCATATCATGCTGATACTGACCGACACCGATGGATTTCGGATCGATCTTTACAAGCTCTGCAAGCGGATCCTGTACACGTCTTGCGATGGATGCGGCGCTTCTCTGTCCAACATCGAAATTCGGGAATTCTTCCGTAGCAAGCTTGCTTGCGGAATATACAGAAGCACCTGCCTCGTTGGTGATAACATACTGGACCTTTTCCGGGATTTTCTTAAGAAGCTCCACGATGATCTGCTCGGATTCTCTGGATGCCGTTCCGTTTCCTACAGAGATCAGTGTCACATGATATTTGCTGATAAGCTTTTTCAGGGTTTCCTTTGCGGCACGGATCTTGGTCTCATTGGTTGGTGCTGTGGGATAAATAACTGTGGTATCCAGAACCTTTCCGGTAGGATCTACCACTGCCAGCTTGCATCCGGTACGGAAGGCAGGGTCCCAGCCAAGAACTACCTGTCCTGCAATTGGAGGCTGCATGAGAAGCTGCTCCAGATTTTTGCCAAAGACATGGATGGCACCGTCCTCTGCTGCCTCTGTAAGGGCACTTCGGATCTCACGCTCAATAGCCGGTCCGATGAGACGTTTATAGCTGTCCTCAATGGCTTCTTTCAGAACAGGTATAGTGTATGGATTATCGCGGACGATCACCTGTTTTTCAAGATAACGGATGATCTCTTCCTCAGGTGCAAGGATCTTCACAGTAAGGAATTTCTCTTTCTCACCACGGTTCAGAGCAAGGACACGATGACCTGCAAGCTTTTTCACCGGCTCCTCAAAGTCATAATACATCTCGTATACAGACTGCTCCTTCTCATCTCTTACGGTGGAACATATAGTTCCCTTATCCATTGTTCTCTTACGGATACTGATACGATAATCTGCTTCATCAGAAATATGTTCTGCAATGATATCTCTGGCACCGCTGATGGCCTCTTCCACAGTTTTGACTTCTTTTTCCTCAGAAAGAAATGCTTTTGCCTCTTCTTCAAGAGGTTTCTTCGTCATCTGGAGAAGGATGATGTCGGCCAGCGGTCCCAGACCTTTTTCCCTGGCGATGATGGCACGTGTACGGCGCTTCGGGCGGTACGGACGGTAAAGATCCTCTACCACAACGAGTGTCTGCGCTGCCTCGATCTGTTTCTTCAGCTCCGGAGTCAGCTTGCCCTGCTCCTCGATGCTGCCCAGAACCTGAGCCTTTTTATCCTCAAGATTTCTTAAATAAGTAAGTCTCTCATTAAGATTACGAAGCTGTTCATCGTTCAGTGTACCGGTTGCTTCCTTACGGTATCTGGAAATAAAAGGAATGGTGCAGCCTTCATCGATCAGCTTAACCGCTGCCTCGACCTGCCATTTCTCAACGTTCAATTCTCTGGTAATTACCTGAATAATATCCATTTTTATCTTTCTCCCGTTGTTTCAAATTTGCCTGAGGCTGCTTTTTCCTCTTTACACAGCTTCTGACATTTATCAAAGATCAATCTGTGCGATCACGTCCTTCAGAGCATTGGCGCTTGCATGAAGCTTCTCTGTCTCCTCCTCGGTCAGCGGAACACGAACGATACGTTTTACACCTTCCGGTCCGATAGAAGCCATGGTACTAAGACATACGTCTTCAACACCGTACTCTCCGTGAAGCATGGTTGATACACTGACTATTGTATCAGATGCTGCAAGAAGAAGCGAGCAAAGTCTGCAAACAGATACGGCTACCGCATAAAATGTAGCACCCTTCTTGGCGATCACTGTTGATCCTGAAGTATGAACATACTCCAGAACCTCTTCTCTGTCAAGTGGCTGCAGATCTTTCTGATCCTCATGAACGATCTTGTCAAATTCATCAAGGGTCGCACCTGCAACAAAGGCTCTGGACCACGGTACAAAGGAAGTATCTCCATGCTCTCCGAATACATAGGCGTGGATGTTTTTCTCAGATACGCCGTAATGCTGGGAAAGTCTGCAGCGGAGACGGGCCGTATCCAGGGCGGTTCCGGAACCAAGGATCTGATTTTCCGGCAGTCCGGAAAGCTTTGCAAATGCATAAGTCATAATATCACATGGATTACTTACGATAATATAAAGCGCTTTGGGAGCCACCTTTACGATCTCCGGAGTAATACTCTTCATAATGTTGACGTTGGTCTGTGTCAGCTCGATGCGAGTCTGTCCCGGTTTTCTGGCAATACCGGAAGTGATGATCACAATGTCAGAATCTGCAGCATCCGGGTAATCTCCTGCCACGATGGAGATCGGCTCACGGAAACTGGTTCCCTGCTCAATATCCATAACCTCACCTTCAGCCTTATCTTTGTTAATATCGATCAGAACGATCTCTGATGCAATACTCCTCTGTGATAAGGTATAAGCGATAGTTGCTCCTACACTTCCTGCTCCGATGATCGTAATTTTACTGCTCATATTTGTTCTCCTTTCAGCGTTGTTTGTCATTTTAATAACAACTTTAATTACACACATTCAAACATAACATAAAACATTGCCCTGTGCAATAAAAATTTTATTGTATTTCTCAGGTTAATCCCCGCTAATTTGCATTTCAAATTATTTAAACCGCTTATATTTTCTGATATTTTTCATATTATTCTGTATACATTCCTGTTATTTTTTTATCGATTTATAGAAGCAATTTCAGAAACCTAGCAAAAAACCTCTGAACTTCAAAAAAAATCAAGAAGTCCAGAGGTTTCTTTCACCTCTTATTATTGGCTTAGATTCAGAGGTTTATAGCTGCTCCAACGTTCACCCGGTTAATTCTTTGCCTGGGCAAGGGCTTTTTGTGCAGCGTCCAGGATCCCTTCGGAGGAATATGTGGCTCCGCTGACAGTATCGATCCCATCCGCCGACTGGTTTGCCATGATCTGAGAATAGATCGTGCTCCATGCAGGATCAAAAAATTCCGGTGTATCCTGATTTGTCTGCTCAATGGATACGATCTGGCCTCCTGAGATCGTAATTGTCAGATATGTTTTTCCTCCATATCCAAAAGCCGAGCCTGTATACGTTCCATCTCTGTACATTCCCACCGGTTCCGGTGCTTCCGTTGGCTCCGGTGTTGCATCCGGCTCATCTGTCCCTGGTGTTGGAGTTACATTGGGTTTTTCAGGAACCGGCGTCACATCCGGGTCGTCCGGCTCCGGCGTCGGGGTTGCTGCCGGCGTCTCTATTGGCTTCGGTGTGGCTGTTGGTTTCGGCGTTGCCGTAGGTTTCGGTGTGGCTGTTGGCTTTGGTGTCGGTTTCTTTGTCGGAGTTGGTGTCGGTTTCTTTCCATACTCCGGATTGATCGCTTCTTTAAGAGCTTTTTTTACAGCGTTGAGAATTCCGTTGGAGGAATAGGTTGCTCCGCTGACTGCATCAATATCATCTACAGAATCCGTACCAATGATCTGTTCCTCCAGCACGCTCCATGCTTTTTCAAAAAACTGCTCCGTGTCCGTATTTTCCTGTTTCAGGGCTTCGATCACTCCATCCTTGATGGTCACAGTTACCTTCACGTCTCCATTGAAGCCCTTTGCCGAAGCTGTATATTTACCGTCCAGATATTTTTGGGGACTGTCCGGATCTTCCGGTTTCTTTGTAGGAGATGGTTTTTTTGTAGGTGACGGAGCTGATGTCGGAGTTGGTAAAGCAGTTGCTGCAGGTGTAGGGGTGACCTGCTGGCTGTTTCCATCTGCCGCTGCCTGGGAGAGGGCATTCTGAACTGCCTGGATGATTCCGTTGGAGGAATAGGTTGCTCCACTTACTGCATCTACATTCGGTGTATTTCCGGCGATCATCCTGCTGATCACACCCTGAGCTGACGCAAAATACGACGCAGTTTCTCCAGATGCCTCCAGAATATCTATGGCCGCAATCTTTCCACCGCTGATTGTTACTCTCACGCGAATCGTCCCGCCAAATCCGGTTCCGCTTCCTTCATACGTACCGTCCTTATATCCATCTGCCGGAACGCTTGCTACCGGTGTCTGCGTGGTTCCCTGTCCTGCGGCGCCGGCATTGCTTTTTGCAGATTCGGAAACCGTTCTTGTACCTGAGCTTTTTTTCGCTGCTGTTTTTTTTGAACTTTTTTTCGATGAGCTTTTCTTTTTTGTTGTACTGTTTTTCTCAGCTGTGCTGTCAGAAACAGTATTTTCTTTTTCATACCCGAGATATTTTTCCAGCTCTGAAGCAGACATTACGGTCGTCTCTGCTTGCCCGACTGCTTCTGTCTCTCCATCAGAGCCCTTCGCCTTTATGCCTGAAAACACAAGCGCCGCAATCACAGCAGCTGCAGGAACCAGCTTGGTCCAGGGTATCTTCGGAGTATTTTTTTCCTCCTGCTTTTTATCTTTCAGATCTTTTTCCATGCTTCCTTACTCTCTCCTCTTTTCTTGCGGCCTCTGTCAGACATTGCTCTTCAGAAATCAGCAGACCTCTGCCGCAGACATTGCTCTATGTCTGCGGCAGAGGCTCCCGGATATCTGTGCTCGCATTCGGTTCAACAGTGAAATTATTTAACTGTTACCACAAATTTCTTTGTAATTCCGTTGCATTTCACTGTGATCGTTGCTTTACCTTTTTTGATTCCCTTTACAACACCCTTGCTGTTTACAGCTGCAACTTTTTTATTGCTGCTTGTATATGTAACCTTGCCTGCAGGTGCTGCTTTGGATCTGATGATTGTTGTTTTACCTTTTTTGATCGTTGCAGAAGATTTTACAAGACTGAATGCAGGATTCTTGACAACTACTTTGCAGGTTGTCTTCAGGGCTCCTGCCTTTGCTGTAATCGTAACGGTTCCTGCTTTGATTCCTTTTACAACACCTGTTTTACTGTTTACGGTTGCAACCTTTGTGTTGCTGCTTGTGTATTTTACAGTTGCAGATGGTGTTGCAGTTGCTTTTACAGTTGCTGTTTTTCCTTTGTAGATCGTTACGGAAGCCTTTGCGAATTTAATTGTAGAAGCTTTTACTGTTACCTTGCAGGTTGCTGTGGCATTTCCGACCTTTGCTGTGATAACTGCTGTTCCGGCTTTTACGCCTTTAACAACACCCTTGCTGCTTACCGTTGCAACCTTTGTGTTGCCGGACTTAAATGTTACTGCTGCATCGCTGTCATTTGTTGTTGCCTTAAGAGTCGTTGTTTTTCCTGTATATACAGCTGCTGCTGTCTTATCAAGTGTAACTGTTACCTTCTGAAGCTCTTTCTCTGCTCCCTGAAGATGTTCAAGTGCTTCATTTACCTCAGCCTGACTTGCATCTGTTTTTGCAAGAATGTCTTCTGCTTCCTGAAGCTCACCGGCAAAGGACTTCCAGGTTGCAATTGTGTAATCCTTCTCTGCCAGAGCTTTTGCAGCTTCCACTTCTGTTTTAAGACTTGTAAAATCAGTTGGCTCCATTGTAGGATTTACGATATTCTCTGCAGTTGCCTGGAAGCTGTAGGTATAGTCATTATATCCAAGAGCATACACTGTCAATTTCCAGTATCCTGTTCCGTCTGTTCCTCCCGGAAGCTTGCAGCGTGCAGATTTTGTAAGTCCAAGCTGGATTCCCATTGCTTTATGCATCCAGTTATCTGCGGCAAACTTGGTTCCATAAGAAGCGAGGCATTTTGTATATGTGGAATCATCTCCATAATAATCCCAGCGTACAGCCTGCATATTTGCACCAAGATCGCCATAATTTCCATTGAGATCCACACGGAGGAATTCGCCGTAGCTTCCGCTTGCTGCTTTTACACTCGGCTTGATCTCTGTTGCTGTTTTTAACGCCTGATCCTTGATACCGGAAGCTGTTCCGTCTGATTTTCTTGCTGTAAATGTAAAGCCGTCACCATTTTTCTCCACATATTTCAGACCATTTGTCTGTGCATTTACGTCTGCCACAAGGCCTTTGTAATACTGGAGATTGTTTTCACTGTATCCTCCGGAGAGCACAGCTCCATCCTGTACAACATTATACTTTTTGCAGAAATCTGCAAAATCTGCGGTCTTAACTGCTACCGGGACATATTTCAGACCATATATCTCATAATGATCCATCGTATAGGTTTTTCCATCTTCTGTTGTTATACTGCCTCTGTTCCATTTTACCTTGGAACCGTCTGTAAGATAAAGTGTGCTTCCTTTATCCTCCCAGTAGGATACGTCGAATCTGGTTCCGTCTTCAGCAATGATCGTAGCTTCTGTCTGATAGCTTCCTCTGTGGAGTCCATGATTTGCAGTCGCTCTTGTTACTGTATCAAAAGCTCCTGTATCAAACTCACTATGTGAATCCTTCTCTTCTGAAGAGCTTGTATCTCCAGCTGCATATACGCCTTCTGCTGCCCAGTACTCACCCCAGGTAAGTCCTGCATATACGTACTGATACTCGCCTGTCAGCTGGTCAGAATCGGAAAATGCTTCCGCCACTTCATCGCCTTCTGTGAAATCCTCTTCCCCTGTAGAGAACGGGTCTGCTTCCTCTGCTGTATCTTCCTGCTGGATATCCTCTGTCTCGTCTGCAACAGCTTCTGGCACTGCTGCATCCTCTGCTGCTTCTTCTGTTATGTCTGCAGCATCCTCTATAGCTTCTTCTGCTACAGCTTCAGTATCCTCTGCCGTTTCCTCTGTGCTAAAATCCTCCGTATCTCCTGCCTCTGCCTCGGAAACCACGGCTGCATCAAGATCAGATGCCATTACAGCGGTCGGAAAGGTTGTTGCTGCCACTGCAAGACTTAAAATGCATGGAGCTGTTTTTTTCAATAGATTCCACTTCTGCATTGCTTATTCCTCCTAAAAATATGATATATTTATAGAACCCTTTCCAGGTTTACTATCGCAAGTACTGCGGATATGAGCATTCCCCTCTGCCAAACAATCATAAACCGGATCGCCGGGAGATCAGCTTCACTCTGCAATATCCTCCACACTATAGGAATCCGCAAGCAGGCTGAACCGCTCCTTCATCCCCTCAGTGAGATATACATGATGGTCTTCATCCACAAAAAGTCCGTCTGCACCGTAAGCTTTCAACAGCTGTGTCCCTTTTTCCACCCCCAGCACAAAACATGCTGTGGAAAGCGCATCTGCCTCCAGACCTGAGTCACAGACTACCGTTACCCCGGTCACTCCGCTTTCTGCCGGATAGCCGGTAGACGGGTCCATAATGTGGTGATACCTTACACCATTTTCGATAAAATATTTCTCATAATCTCCGGATGTGGAAAGAAATTCTGTACCATTTAAGGCAACCACACCAAGATAGTCATCCTCATTTTCAGCTCTGGGATCTGTCACTGCCACATTCCAAGAAGAACCATCCGGCTTGCTTCCGTAGGTCATGACACTGCTTCCTCCCAGATTCATAAGTGCTGCTGTTACATCCTTCTTTGTTTCCAGTTCTTTAAGGATCAGGTCACAGCCAATACCCTTTCCCGCTGCTCCAAGATCCAGAGAACAGCCCTCCTCCATGTGGACCGTATTTCCGTCAAGAAAAATCTTCTGATATCCGGAATCCTTCAGAACATTCTTAATTTCTGCTTCTTCCGGAATTTTCTGGTTTTCCCCTCCAATATCCCACAGGCGGATCAGCTTCCCGATGGTTGGGTCAAAGGCTCCGTCAGAATCCTCTGCGATCTTCAGAAGACGTTTCAGATATCCGGAAAGCTCGTCGGAAATCTCCGTATCTTTTCCGCTGTCTGCATTCACCTTATAGATCTGGGACTTCTCATTGGTCCAGGAAAGAAGGTTCGTCTCCACATCTGTCAGCACAGCTGTCAGCTTACTGTTTATATCGTCACCTGTGGTATAGAGTGTTTCTGATACCACAGTATCCATTGCAAAATCTGTATCGGTATATGTCTGTACATCATTTTCCGAAGCAGCCATGCACAGCACAGGAAACAACACCGCAATTCCTGTAAATGTAGCTGTTGCCAGAAAAGTTTTCTTTTTCAGAGCCTGATATCTCATAGATCATTTTTCCTCAATTGTTCCAATGTGAATATTTTTTCTCGGGCATGCTGCGGCACATGCGTGGCAGCAAAGACATTCGCCGGATCTGCCTGTGTCGCCGTCGATATCCAGATGAGCCGGACATCTTTTTTTACAGAGACCACATTTCGGCGGACATTTCTCACGGTTTCTCCGAAACAGTGCACCCGGAAGGATTGGCATTAATGCAAAAACCGCTCCCATAGGACAGAGAAACTGGCAGAAAAACCTTTCCTGTGTACACATTCCCACAATGATCAGCACCAGGAGCACAATTCCCACCAGATATTTACTGTTCGGGAGCCGTCCTGCCGTGAGCATGGAAAAAACATCCCACGGGCTGGTTCCCTGTGCTTTTCCATATACTCCAGAATAACACAGAAGGACAATCAGCAACAGTACCAAATATTTCATATAACATAAAA
>OIDQ01001110.1_pt1 | contig 10336 bp, 8 predicted proteins | sample 1581511 | NCBI WGS metagenome assembly OIDQ01 (sample SAMEA3882526, study PRJEB24775) | human gut metagenome | biome: human-associated habitat; feature: intestine environment; material: feces | place: Netherlands | collected 2009/2010
GCCCTTTCAGGGCGCTCCTTTTCGCGCTTTGTTCGTTTATCATGTGCGCATGCTTCGCCACTTGCTATTTGGCTCAAAACCGCGCAGATATTTTTCTGGATTTTGAACACCCTACCTTTCAGGGGCAACGCCGTCCTCTTCGGCGGAGGAAAAGAAGGCAGAGGTAAGAAAACACAGGGCAACATTTCCAAGCATTTCGCCATTGCCAGTGAACAAGTCAAGCAGCGGAAAAATCCAGTCCCTATCAGGGTCGATGCATTACTTTACGGCATCAATTTAGCAAGGAAAGAACTGTCCCATCCTGCTCTCTTTCTTTTTGCTTTCATGCTGCCCTTAGTTTCATCTTGTTTTATCCTTGCTAAAGCTATCTTATTAAAAAGAGAAATATTTTGGGCAGCGTTCTTTTTCTTCTTTTGGTTGTCTTCATTAAACGAAACATCCAACTGCCAATGCAGATTATTTTCTATCCCCCAATGTTTTCTGGCTACATTGAGTATGGTTTCTGCATCCATAGGCAACGAAGTAATATAATAATGGTTTTCAGAAGTTGTTTCTCCAGTCTTATTATCTGTTCTTGTATTTTCTATGCAAACAAGAGAACGAACACCCTCCCAATGGACTATTTTTTCTGTGTAGTCTCCGGATTTTCATGTTATAGGTTCCGAGGTTTGGTGAATAGAATAAAGACCACACGTCCATCTCCATTTAATGGAATGTCATATCACGTCATCCAACACTTGGTGTAAATTGCCTATCAGATAGAATGGCAAATTGATTAAGCGGAATTCCTTTCCCTTGGGAGTCTTTACCAGATTAACAGAATAAGGGTTCGACCAAATGCGGATGGCAACGTCTATCTCCGAGCTATCCATGAAAACCTGTAGCGAACGAAGATGAGCATTGGTGCCGCTTTTCACTTCTATGGGATAGAGCTTGGAGTTGTGGGTGAAAAGGAAATCGACTTCGGCACCATTGTTGGGTTTGGCCCAAAACGAGCGGTGTTGCCCCACCCGGTATTCCGTTGACAGAAGTTCTTGGGCCGTGATTTGCTCGGCAATATGGCCCCGCCAACTGTCAACCATCTCTGTTGAACCAATTATCTCTTTTCTGATGCCGGCTTGATAATTCACCAGTCCTGTATCAAACCAGATGAGTTTAGGCATTCGCTTGGTTTCTGGAATGACGGGCATTTGGGTGGAAGATACGGGATAAACCAATTCCATGAGCATGGCTTTTTCCAAAAGACGAAATGCTTCTCCAACTTCCCGTGATTTATAGCCCGAATTGGCGAAGTTGCCCAGGGTGATGGTTTCGCCCGAAAACGCCCAGCCATACGACAAGATGAAGCGCACGACATCTGTCAGTTTGTTGCCTTTCACATATTTCTCTGAATCGTCTTTGTAGGCCTGCACCAAGGTCTCATACACATTTTCAATGGCGATGATGCTCTGAGTCTCTGCATAGCGCTGCACGGCTTCTGGCATTCCGCCAATGATGGCATATAGATTAAACTGGTGCATGAGCTGCTCATGAAAAGCGATGGTATATTCTGCTTTCTGCGAGAGAATGGTCAGAAGATTGTTTTTGCCAATGGCTCCCAAAAACTCATAGAAAGAGCAAGGACGCAAGGCCAGATATGTCACTCTTCCTACGGGGAAACTTACATTGACGTCTACAAGATTTTCCAACAAACTGCCTGCTGCTATGACATAGAGGTCTGGCCTCTGCTCGTAGAAGTATCTCAGCAAGGCAATCGTTTTAGGAGAATTTTGAATCTCATCGATGAAAATGAGCGTGGTGCCTTCATGCTGGGTTTTACCCAAGCTGGCAAACAGCATGTTAATCAAATCATTCAGAGGAATATCCATCTCGAATAATCTGACGTTCTCACCCATTTCCAAGTTGAAGTATAGGTAGTTGTCAAAACGGGAACCAAATTCGTTGACGATTGTTGTCTTACCCACTTGCCTGGCTCCTCTCAAGATGAGCGGCTTATGCCGTTCATCCTGCTTCCATGCTTCTAAATTACTTAATATCTTGCGCTTAAACATACCCTATTTGTTTGAATTCATGGGCAAAGATACATCTTTTTTGTTGCAAATCATGGGCAACCGCGCAATTCTTTGTTGCAAATCATGGGCAACATGGGGCTATTTTTGTTGCAAATCAGGGGCAACCGTACATTTTTTTGTTGCAAATCAGGGGCAAGCGTGGCTCATTTACAAAAAAAGCGCGAGGATTACACGTCGGCTTTAGGGTGGGAAAAGGGAACGTGTAATCCTCGCGTAATGTGCGTAGGTTCTGTTGTATATTTTGATTGTGTTTCAAGTTGTAGGCAAATGAGGAGTGCCCCCAAGCTTGTTGCACCAGAAATCTCTGTGGTTTGCTGGCAGCGCCAACATCTCATTTCTTCAACACCGCCTCCAGTTCTTCTACTTCGTGGCGGAACGTACGGTCGGAAGTGATTTTCTTTCCCACCTGGTTGCAGCTGTGCAACACGGTGGAATGGTCGCGCCCACCGACACTGCGCCCAATCTGGCTGTACGACATCTCTGTGTATTTATGGCAGAGATACATCGTGAGCTGGCGGGCTTTGACGATGGCCTGCTTGCGGCTCTTGCTCATCACCTCGCGCTGCTTGGTGCCGAAATGCTGGCAAACGGCCGAAACGATGTCGTCAACGGTAAGTTCTTTCCGCTCCATGTTGACAATGCGGGCCACGACGCGAGCGGCCAGATGGAGGTCTATATCGCAGTTGTCGTAGATGGAATAGGCCATAATGCCGTTGACAATGCCTTCCAACTCTCGCACACTGCTCTCGGCATTCTGTGCAACATATTGCACCACTTCATCAGGGAATGTCAAACCGTCGCGGCGTATCTTCGACTCGAGGATGGCCTTGCGCAACTTCGTGTCGGGCTTTTCCATCTCGGCCACCATGCCCCATTTGAATCGCGTCAGCATGCGGTCTTCAATGCCTTCAAAGAGCACTGGCGGACGGTCGCAGGTGATGACGAGCTGGCGGCGGTTTTGCTGCAGATGGTTGAAGATGTGGAAAAAGGCCTGCTGCGTTTTCGCCGTCGTGATTTCCTGAATATCGTCGATGATCAACACGTCTATCGACTGATAGAAGTTGATGAAATCATTGGTGGTGTTATGGATGACGGAGTCAGTGAACTGCGTCTTAAACACATGGGCCGATACGAAGAGCACACGTTTGTCGGGGAAACGCTGCTGGATGGCAAGGCCCATGGCATTCACCAGATGTGTTTTCCCAACGCCCGACGGCCCATAGAGGAAGAAGGGATTGAAGGTGGTCTGTCCGGGATGTTCCGAGATGGAAACAGCCACGGCATGTGCCAACTTATTGCTCTCGCCTTCGACAAAGCGGTCGAAACTGTAGCTGGAATTGAGGTTGGAGCGCAACGGCGGCAACTGGTGTTGCTTGTTCTGCTTGGCCTGCTGCTGTTGTTCATCCTTGCGTTTCTGCTCCTGCGCCTTCGCCCATTCTGCCATCTTCTGTTCGTCGCGAAAGAAGATCTGCGTGAGCTGTCCGAAGGAGACATTGACGGCCTCCTGCAAGAGGGCGCGGTGGTTCTCACGGATATAGTTGCCTACATACTCGTTGGGCACACTGATGGTGAGCTTGTTGCCCTCTGATTTAAAGAGGGCAAGCGGCTCAAACCAGGTGGAGTATTCTCCAGCAGGTAACTTACTTTGTATGTATTGCAAACAAGCGTTCCACTTGTTCTTGGCGACTTCTTCCATGATATATCTTCAACTTATATTGGACGCCTCGTTCTTTTTCAGAAGACGAAAAGCCTTACAAAGTTCTCATTTTTTTTTGAATTTCACAAGAGATTGGATAATTTACGACAGATTATTGTTTGCCGCAAGCCTCAAAAACGCCCTTTCCTGCGCGGATGGAGGGCGCCGAACGGGGGCTGCGAACTGTGCGGTTTCCGTTACACGCGTGCTGCCTTCGACATATACGCATAAAGCAATCTGCACACGGGCATCTCTGCGAAAAGCACTTAGGGGTGTCCTGAAAGAACCGTAACGGAATCTTCAGGACACCCCTTGTGTTTAGTAATGGTGACGAAACCAGCAGAGTTTTCCCGCCGAAAGGAAGGAAAGGGAGGAGGGCTTGTCAGCGCCCGTTCTCCCAGGCTTCAATCTTATCTTTATTTTCCAAGAGGAAGTCGATATCATCGAGGGCATTTTCAAGACAGTATTTCTTATAGCCGTTGATGTCGAAATGCTCTTGGAGGTTGCTGGACGTGTTGGTGATGGTTTGATTTGGGAGGTCAACCACCACGTGCATCTGCGGATTGGCCTTGATGTCGGCAAAGAGCTGTTGAAGGAAGGGTTCGCTGACCACAACTGGAAGGACGAAGTTATTGAGTTCGTTTTGCTTATGGATATCGGCAAAGAAACTGCTCACAACAACGCGGAAACCGTAGCCGGCAATGGCCCAGGCGGCGTGTTCGCGGCTTGACCCGCAACCGAAGTTCTTGCCCGCCACGAGAATGGTGCCGGAATAAGTGGGGTCGTTGAGTACAAAGTCTTTCTTCGTGCCGTCGGGGTTATAGCGCCAGTCGCGGAAAAGATTGTCGCCAAAGCCCGCCTTGTCGGTGGCTTTGAGGAAACGCGCCGGGATGATCTGGTCGGTGTCGACGTTCTCCAATGGGAGAGGCACGCAGGTGCTGTCTATGATGTTGAATTTCTGTTTCATAATACCCTATTAAAGAAGTGTGCGTGGATCGGTGATGACGCCAGTCACGGCAGCGGCGGCGGCCATGAGCGGCGAAGCGAGACAGGTGCGTGCGCCAGGGCCTTGACGGCCTTCGAAATTACGGTTTGACGTGGAGACACAGAGTTTGCCCGCCGGCACCTTGTCGTCGTTCATGGCGAGACAGGCGGAACAGCCAGGCTGGCGTATCTCAAAGCCGGCGGCGGAAAGGATGGTGTCGATGCCTTCGGCCTTTATCTGCTCGTAAACGGGCCACGAGCCCGGCACAAGCCAGGCCGTCACCTCGGGCGACTTGTGGCGCCCCTTGGCAATGCTGGCAAAGGCGCGGAAATCTTCAATGCGACCGTTGGTGCAGGCACCGAGGAAAACGTAGTCGACTTTCTTGCCCGTCATGGGTTCGCCCGCAGAAAACTGCATATAGCGAAGGGCTTTCTCATCAGAGGCGGAGGCTGGGGCGGGAATGTTTTCAGAAATACCGATGCCCATTCCGGGGTTGGTGCCGTAGGTGATCATCGGCTGGATGTCGGCGGCGTTGAAGGTCACTTCTTTGTCGAAAACCGCATCGTCGTCGCTGCGCAGGGTTTTCCAACGGGCCACGGCCTGCTCCCACGCGGCTCCCTTCGGCGCATAGGGACGGCCTTTGACATATTCAAAGGTGGTCTCGTCGGGCGCTACAAATCCGCCACGCGCTCCCATCTCGATGGAGAGGTTGCACAGCGTGAGACGTCCCTCCATAGAGAGCGAACGCACGGCTTCGCCGGCATATTCAACGAAATAGCCGGTGGCACCGCTGGTGGTGATTTTGCTCATGATGTAGAGGGCGAGGTCTTTGGCGGTCACTCCCTTGCCGAGGCGGCCGTCGACTGTTATGCGCATGGAACGCGGTTTGGCTTGCAGGATACACTGCGAGGCCATCACCATTTCGACTTCCGATGTGCCGATGCCGAAGGCAATGGCGCCCATCGCACCGTGGGTGGAGGTGTGTGAGTCGCCGCAAACGATGGTCATGCCCGGCAAGGAGAGCCCCTGCTCAGGACCAACCACGTGGATGATGCCGTTGTTGGGGTGCATCATCCCCCAATAGGAAAGTCCGAACTCGCGAGCATTGGCCGTGAGCGCGTCCACCTGTTTGCGCGACACGGGGTCGGCAATGGGTTTATCTTGGTCGTGCGTCGGCGTGTTGTGGTCGGGCATGCAGAAGATGTGGTCGGGGCGGAAGCACTTCAGACCACGGGCACGCAGCCCGTCGAAGGCCTGCGGACTGGTCACTTCGTGGGCATAAAGACGGTCGATGTAAAGTTGGTCGGGACCGTCGGGCACGTGTTGCACCACATGGGCGTCCCATATTTTATCAAAAAGCGTATTCATAAGATTAGGTATTACTTTAAAGTAATGGTACCATTACTAAGACATATCACATCATGCCCCCTTTCGCGGAGCGATGCTAATCTCGTCACACCACCAAAAGAACGAAGCTCAAGGCGGCGATGCCCAACGAGACGCAGGCTATGGAAATGCCGGTGCGCTTCATGCCGATGCGATAGAACTCCAAAGTGGCGAAGAAGAGCAATACGGGGAGCACCCACAGAAGGTTTTGCAGGATATAGTAAAGGAAATTGATCACACCGTAATGGCTCTCTCCAAACACATGGAGACCGCCGAACATATAGAAGGGGCTGGTGAGCACTGAAGCAAGGCTCGTGAAGGTCATGGCAAGAAGCCATTTGGGGAAATCTCTCATTTCTTGAATTTGTTTATACAGTCAATATAGGCCTCCACACTGGCGGCAACGATGTCGGTGTCGGCACCGAAACCATAATAAACCTGCCCGTCGTATTCCACTTGCATGTGTACCTTGCCTACGTCGTCGGAACCTTTATTGATGGCCTGGATGGTAAATTCCTTGAGCACCATCGTGCGCTTGATGATGTCTTTGAGGGCGTTGATGGCGGCGTCGACCGGACCGTTGCCTTCGGCAGCGGCACGGAACTTCTCACCGGCAATGTCGAGCACCAAGGCGGCAACGGGACGTACGCCGTGGCCAGAAGTAACCTGCAAATAGTCGAGCTTGATGCTGTGTTGGTTGCTGCGCTCCGCGCCGGCCAAGACGAGGACATCGTCATCGGTGATTTCCTTTTTCTGGTCGGCCAGTTTGAGGAAGGCTTCGTAGATGCGGTCGAGCTTATCGTCGCTCACTTCAATGCCGAGCACCTCCAGGCGGTGTTTCAGCGCGGCGTGTCCAGAACGGGCCGTGAGGATGATGGCATTGTCGTCGATGCCCACATCTTTCGGATTGATGATTTCGTAGGTCTGCACATTCTTCAACACACCGTCTTGATGGATGCCCGACGAATGGGCGAAGGCATTGCGTCCCACGATGGCCTTGTTAGGTTGCACGGGCATGTTCATCAGCGAACTGACCATGCGACTGGTGGCGGCTATTTTCTGCGTGTTGATATTCGTTTGGATGTTGAGGTCGTGATGGCACTTGAGAATCATGGCAATCTCTTCCTCACTGGTATTGCCAGCACGTTCGCCGATGCCGTTGATGGTCACTTCCACTTGGCGGGCGCCGTTGAGCACGCCTTCGAGGGTGCAGGCGGTGGCCATGCCGAGGTCGTTGTGGCAATGAGTGGAAAGGATGGCTTTGTCAACACCGTCAACATGCTCCATCAGATATTTTATCTTCTCACCATATTCGCGCGGCAGACAATAGCCCGTCGTGTCGGGGATGTTAACCACCGTGGCGCCGGCCTTGATGACGGCTTCCACGACGCGAGCAAGATATTCGTTGTCGGTGCGGCCAGCATCCTCAGCATAAAACTCCACATCTTCCACATAGCGCTTGGCGTATTTGACGGCGGCTACGGCACGCTCGATGATTTCCTCGCGGGTGGAATTGAACTTATATTTTATATGGCTGTCCGACGTTCCGATGCCGGTGTGTATGCGTTTGTGTTTGGCATATTGCAGGGCCTCGGCGGCGCAGTCGATGTCTTTTTCAACGGCGCGTGTCAAGGCGCAGATAGTTGGCCACGTGACGGCTTTGGAGATTTCGATGACGGAATGAAAATCGCCTGGCGAAGAAACGGGGAATCCCGCTTCAATAACATCCACGCCAAGGGCTTCCAATTGCTTGGCCACTTGTATTTTCTCAACCGTGTTGAGTTGGCAACCCGGCACCTGCTCTCCGTCGCGAAGTGTCGTATCGAAAATAAAAAGTCTGTCGCTCATAAGTTTCTTGTTTTAAAATAAAGAGACAACTGAGTGTTGAAACACCTAAAGGAAAACGGCCTTTCCCACGTTTGAAGTGAGAAAGACCGTTTCGTATTTATTGTTTACACATCGCATAGGCATACACCGTTCTTTTCAATACTCATCGGCACGGGCCGACAAGCCGCTCACTTCTTTACCGTTCAAGGCATAGAAATAGGCCGCGAAGTCGCAGATGTATGTACAGACGATGTTTCATTTTTCTTATGTTGTTTGAAGGGTGTCCCGAATTTTCCAGTTTTCCGAAGCCTGCCAAGCATCTGGCAACGCCACATGGATGACTAACACAGATTATTCAGTACGCGCCTTTATTCATCTGCAAATATATGGAATATTTTACAAATGACGAGTTTTTCACCGGAAAAATTTACACTTTTCTTTTTTCAAGATGATTCGCAAGGCATTCTCACGGTTTGAAAAGCGCGAAGCAGGCAGCAAGGAAAGAGAACACTGAGGCATCACCGCCCAACGAAGAAGGGAGCAAGACTGCTGACGAAGAAAGGAGCAACATTGCTGACGAAGAAGAAAGCAAGGCTGCGCACGGAGCGTCGTTGACCGCCGCCGACGACGCGAAAACTATCCGGCAAAAGAAAAGCCTCCATGCCGAGACATGGAGGCTCTAAAAATATCAGTCAAAATGAAAATCTTTTTTCACAATTACTTAGAAGAGCTTTTCAGGATAAACACCTTCTTCACCGAGTTTTTCAAACTTGGCAACTACTTCCGGACGATCCTCAGGATAAGTTACGCCGAACCACTTAGAGGTGGTGTCGAGCACTTCGCAAGTGGCCTTGCCGTCCTTGATGAGTTTGTCGACCATCAAAGGAATGAAAAATTCGCTCTTCAGGTTCTCCATGTTCTTCGGGTCTGACAGGAACGTCTTGAAGAACTCGTTGCTGTGTGCGAAATAGTCGGGAGTGAAGCCCCAGAAGTTCATTGAAACAGGAGTCGTGTCAGGAATGGCTACCCATTCGCCGTTCTCATCCTGATATTTAACAACACCGTCGAAACGCTGGATCTTCGTGCGCTCAACAACCGACTTCAAGTGGTGGTTCTCGTCGTATTCGCATACGCCGCGGCTAACCGTACCGCTCTCAGAAAGCGTGTTGTCTACACGGAAACCAACCATAGCATATTTGCCAGTGCTGCCCTCCGGCAGATTGCTCAAGAACTTACCCATCACCTGGAAAGCGTCGCGATCATAGAAGTCGTCGCAGTTGATAACGGCGAACGGTTCGTTGATGACATTTTCGCCCATCATCACGGCGTGGTTGGTACCCCAAGGTTTCGTGCGACCTTCAGGGCAAGTGAAACCTTCAGGAAGAGCATCGAGGCTCTGGAACACCACTTCGCATGGGATGTGGCCTTCATATTTTGCGAGGACAACCTTGCGGAAGTCTTCTTCGAAGTCTTTACGGATAACGAAAACGAGTTTGCCGAAGCCAGCGTTGATGGCATCATAGATAGAGTAGTCCATGATGGTTTCACCGTGAGGACCAAGTCCGTCGAGCTGCTTCAAACCACCGTAACGGCTGCCCATACCTGCAGCCAAGAGAAATAATGTAGGTTTCATATTAGATGTGTTGTTTGAGTTGTTGTTTTTGATATTGCAAAGCTACATATTTTATCGCCGTATTCCAAGATTTTATACAAGAAAAAGTCAAGTCGGCTTCAAAAAAAAGGTCGGTGCAACCTGGATTTTTACAAAAATCAAGATTTGTCTTTGTTTTTGCGATGTGCTTGCCGCTGGTTTAGACATTGGCAGCCAAGGCCTCAGCACAGCGTTCGCCGTCGATGGCCGCAGAAACGATGCCTCCGGCATAGCCCGCGCCTTCGCCACAAGGATAAAGTCCAGCGATGCTTACATGGCTGAGCGTTTCAGGATTTCTGACGATGCGTACAGGCGACGAGGTGCGCGTTTCCGCTGCAATGACCACGGCCTCGTTGGTGAGGAATCCGTGGCTCTTACGGCCAAACTGCTTGAAGCCATCGGCCAGACGGGAGGCAACGAAGCGCGGCATCCAGAAATGGAGCGGCGAGGAGATGAGGCCAGGAGAATAGCTCGACTTCGGGAGATCGTAGCTGAGGCGGTTGTTGACGAAATCGGCCATGCGCTGCGCCGGAGCGACCTGTGTCCTACCGCCCTGCATCCAGCAGATACGCTCTATGGCTTCCTGCAAATACATGACGCGCAAGGGGTTTTCCGCCTCGAAGAGGTCGGCATGCTGCTGGGCGAAAACCTCATCGCGCATGGCTTCCTCGAGAAACGGCTTGAGTTCGCCGAGCAGCATGCCGACCTCTTCGAGGCGG
>OIDQ01001111.1_pt1 | contig 10334 bp, 7 predicted proteins | sample 1581511 | NCBI WGS metagenome assembly OIDQ01 (sample SAMEA3882526, study PRJEB24775) | human gut metagenome | biome: human-associated habitat; feature: intestine environment; material: feces | place: Netherlands | collected 2009/2010
TGGAATTTGGAAGAGGGAGCATAGCGGGCTATGTGACCGATGACAAATTCCAAAACCAACAAAAATACAGGTCAAAATAGCTCAACTTATTCATTCACCATTACTAAGCCTATCGTTTTTTTGTCAGTTTTTTTATTTTTTTCAATTGTCTGGATTACAGTTGGATAAACATCTAAGAGTGAAGTCGGGCAGGCTAAGAGTGAAGTCGAGTGAAGTCGAGTGAAGTAAAAGTGAAGTGAAAAATTTGGAACTTGATACGATTGTTCTTTACCTTTGCCGCCAAATAAAAAAAACAAAAATATGAAACTCAAATTGAAATGTGCAATTGCCTTAATGCTTGTTTTTATACAAACAAGTAATATCATGGCTAGTGGCGTCTTAAACCCGACTGATGAAGAAATATGCTTGGTTCAAGTGAAAGTAAATGACGAAAACAACAATTGGAAATATAAACGTAGTCCGCAAAAATGCCCGTTGCAGTTGTTTGTAGATGGCAATAAATTGCACTTCTTAGTTAAAGGTTTGCCAGTGACTTCTTATGTAAGGATATATGAGTCTACGAAAGAAACAGAATGCGTTTCTTTCTGTATTGATATTACTTCACATGAAGAAGTACCTTTGCCCACGTCATTGACAGATGGAAGTTATGTGGTCATTGTAACCGTATGCAATGAAATGTATAAAGGAACTTTTGCCATTCAGTAAAATGGGATGTTTAAAACAGAATTTTTAGAATAACCCTATAATCATAAAATACAAATTTTATCATGCAGTCCGCAGAGAATAAATATCTAACCGTCATCATTCCCTTTCTCAACGAAGGGGAGGAATTCTCAACGAAGGGGAGGAAGTCGTCATGACTGTTAAAAGCGTGCGTGAAACTGCAGGCGATAAGGTGGACATAATCACAATAAACGACTGCTCTACGGATGGCTTTCCATATCGGGAGCGTCTCCAGTCTTATTCCGTTGTCTATCTCGAAAATGAGGTGAGAATGGGCGTCGCTGCATCGAGAGATTATGGTATAAATTATTGCACGACGCCCTATTTTCTCCTTTTGGACGGCCACATGCGTTTTTATGACGCAGCGTGGAGCAGTCGTATTATAGATGAACTTAAGAGGAATGACCGCCAGTTGCTCTGTTGTCAGGGACGCTATCTTGAAAAGGTAGATGGTGAGGTGCGTGATATTATGGCCCGAGACTACAAAAGTTATGGGGCATACCTCCCTTTGCCGAAGAGTTTCAGGCTTATTGACGTGATGTGGCGCAACGAAGAGGCAATGCCCGGTTGTCCGACGGAACCGATACCCGCTGTACTCGGTGCAGGCTATGCCGCGAGCAAGCGCTACTGGCAATATCTCCGCGGCCTTGATGGACTGAAATACTATGGAAGCGACGAGCCTTACATCAGTCTGAAGGTATGGATGGAAGGCGGACACTGCACGCTGCTTAAAGACGTTGTGGCAGGCCATGTCTACCGCAAGAAATCACCGTTCAAACGATATACGGACGAGGAAATATACAACCGTCTTCTGGTTGCGGAACTTCTCCTGCCGCAATCCTTCAGGGCAGTTATGGCTGCTTCCGCGCAGTTGCAGTTCCCAGAAGTTTATGAAAAGGCAACGGCGCAGTTGGAGGAAAAGGGCGGACATATAGAAGAACTCAAGTCATATTACAGGGAAATATTTAACGTGTCTTTCCGCGAATTTGTAGAAAAGCAGATTGTAATGTGCCGCAGAAAACTACAGAGTGTACTGCCCGAAGAAGAAAATACGTGCGAGGTCGCCGATTTTATAGAAAGAAACCCAGCAGATTCGTTGGGCTTGGCCGAAGGGAAAATGGGGCAGCTCTTATGGCTCTGTCTTTATGCAAAGGCCTGTCCGCATGATGCACACGAGGAAACAATCGTAAAGTTGTGGAGCGAGGTTATCGAAGGAATACATGATAGACGACTACCCGCGAACTTCAAATACGGGCTGGCAGGCATCGGCTGGGCACTGGTTTATCTGAAGGAAAACGGCCTGATAGAAGACGACATATCTGGAGAAATAGAAGAGATAGACAAGCAAGTAAGCTGTTATCGGCTTGATTGGGAAGATGATTTTTCCTTGATGACTGGAGCAACTGGAATATTGGCATACATCTTGGCAAGAATTGCGTATGCGGAGCATTATAAAGTCCCGGCCTCTTGGATTGGAAACGACAAGGAAACGTTGCTTGCTGCCGCAAAAAGAATTGAGGCGGAAAGCAAGGAACTCAACGCACTTATATGTGCCAAGCGTTTCCTGCTTTATATTCAAGAGGGATATGACGAACAGAATATGCCTGTTGCATTGTCCGAATGGATAGATTATCATACGGAAATGCCGGAAGGCAGATGTGAATGGGATAACAGTCTTGTTGGAAAGACGCTTTCGTCCTCAGTCCATTACTTAATAACAAAAATAAAACTGACCACACAATGAAAAACAAATTCAGTCGCTATAATTATCTGTTCCGTAAGGAGAAACAAGGCATCCTTTATAATATCAGCAGTGATGGCATAATGGTCCTGTCTCCGGAACTTGTAGATTTGGTGATTAAGTACCGCGAAGATATTGACGCACTTGAATCGGTGCACAAGGCCTTGTTCGACGAAATGTTGCGTCAGGGGATGATTGTATCGGTTGACTGTGATGAGGTGAAAACAATTGTCAACAAGTGGAAACAGGAAGACAACGACCCAGGGCAATTCACATTGATTGTGTTGCCTACGCTCGACTGCAACCTGCGTTGTTGGTATTGTTTTGAGGAACATAAGAAAGGTTCAAAAATGTCGCAGGACACGTTTGAACGTATTTGCAGATTGGTTGACCATATAACAGAGTCTGGAGAACTGAAGGTGTTCAACCTTGATTTTTTCGGAGGCGAGCCTCTGTTGCCTTTCAAGGTGACCACGCTTCCGCTCATCAAGTATGTCTCAAAACGCTGCTTGGAACGTGGCATAGACATGACCTTGCGTTTCACAACCAACGGAGTGTTGCTGACAGATGGGGTTCGTGAAGAACTGTTGAAGATACCTCTCAAGTTTAAGCCGAATTTTCAGATTACGATAGACGGAGACCGTGAGCACCACGACAAGACGAAGTTCATGGCCAATGGCAAACCCACGTATGACCTGATAATACGCAACATAAAAGCCGCGTTGAAAGACGGGATGCCAGTAACAAACCGCTTCAACTATACTGCCGAGACGATTGACGGGTTTGAATCTGTCATCAGGGAATATGACGACCTCAGCGAAGACGAAAGGAAACTGCTTCAGTTTGACTTCCAGCAGGTATGGCAGGAGGGGGATAACAAGAAATGCTGGGAAAAAGCCCAGAAGATAAGCAATTCCAACCGCGACAAGAACCATGAAGTTCGCATGGAAAAACATTTCAACAAATACCGTTGCATCCATGAAAGTAACCGTCATGTGGCCGTCACCTACAACGGTAATGTCTATTTGTGTACGACGCGTGACATGACCGATGACAACAGAATGGGATATGTAAAAGAAGATGGCACGATAGCCTACAATGACCTTTATATGATGCGTGAATCAGTGAAGTATGGCAATGAGACTTGCCAGTCGTGCAAGGTCTTCCCCATTTGTCATGGAGCATGTTCACAGACGAAACTTGAAGCAAAAAACAACGGCTGCGTATTGAACTACACGGAAGAAGACAGAATGCGGATTGTTGAGGGGCGTTTGTCACATATCTTGAAGTATAATTCCGAGAAGTAGACGGATAAAAATATCGGTTTTGCAAAATTATAAAATACATTCGGCCGGATGTAGATAAATCTAAATTGAAAAAATATGAAATTAAAAAAGACATCACGATTCTGTGTTCTAGATAATTTGAACATAGAAATTCCCGCATTGGAGAAAGATGCGGAAGGCAAACTCAGAGGTGGTTTTTGCAGTGTGAAAACTTTCGGACTTGAAGGGGCTTCTGGAGATATAGGTTTCTTATGCTCTGGTGGTGGTTGTTCTGGAGATGGCTGCACAGGGAATGGTTGTTCCTCTGCAGGTGCAAAATGCAATGGAAAAAAATGTAATCATTTGACTCCAGATCCAACACCTCCAACTCCTCCAACTCCTCCAACGGACGAGGGAGAAAATCCTACTCCTTCAGATGGTGATACTGGAATGATAGGTCTGTCTATGATATTCTAACTCTATAGGTGAAAATGGAATCTTGATAAGATTTCATAAGTAGGTGGTCAGAATTATTTTTATATTTGCAATGTTCTATTAGGATGCAGATATGCCACTTTTGTTGACGGGTATTGCAACTGAAAACAAGATAAGTAGATACGCTCGAAAGGATGTTGCAAATTAAAGAATAATGTTTCAAACATATATAAAATAATTTGACCACCTACTTACAAATTAAACAGGGAGTTCAGTTTGATGTTTCTGTTTTATTTAATAATATAGTAATTATTTAAATCATTGATAATCAGCCATTATATAAGACGTTACCTTGTGTTGAATTACTTCTTAGAACTGAATACCTATTAATTAAACATTCTATTAAATGAAACATATAGCAAGGCATTTAATCGTGTTTATTCTGTTGTCCTTTTGTGAATGTGCAGTCTTGTCAGCCCAGTCAAAGACGAAAACGGTTTGTCTGTACGGCACCGTTCACAACAGGATGACGGGCGAACTCCTCTCCGGTGTTAAGGCCGAATTGATGACCCGCGACAGCTCCGTCGTTGGAGATTGTTGTACCGAGAAATACTTTCAGGTCGGAAACACCCTCTGCCCTTGGTATTTCTATGTTCCTAAAAAAGAGGCTCAATACATCCTCAAACTTTCCAAGGAAGGCTATGAAACCCTTTATAAGGATATCACTTACGAGCCGAGAGGGAACAAGGGCATTATTATTTTTGAAAAGACATACCTTAAATATGCCCCCAAAGAGCGCGTGCTGGGTGCGGCGACCGTGACAGCAACCCGTGTGAAGTTCTATACGAAGAAAGACACCGTGGTGTTCAACGCCGATGCGTTTGAGATGGCCGAAGGCTCTATGCTCGATGCGCTTATCAAGCAGTTGCCTGGCGTCGAACTGAGAGACAACGGACAAATCTATGTGAACGGACGTTTCGTGGAAAGCCTGTTGCTGAACGGAGAGAATTTCTTTGACAAGGACAGAAATGTGATGCTTGAAAACCTGCCTTCGTATATGGTCAACAATGTGAAGGTCTATGAGCGCTTGGGGGAGAAGAGCCGACTGATGAAGCGCGACATGGACGACAAGTCTTATGTGATGGACATCAATCTGAAGAAACATTATAGCATCGGATGGATTGGGAACGCGGAGGGCGGAGCCGGAACGAGAGACCGCTATTTGGGTCGCTTCTTTGCTCTGCGTTTCACACGGCAGTCGCGCGTGAGCCTTTTCGGGAACATGAACAACCTTAATGAGACGCGCAAGCCCGGGCAAAACGGCGACTGGTCGCCCGGAAATGTTCGGCAGGGACAGAATGCACACAAAATCTTCGGGCTGGACTATATGGTGAATGACAGGCGGACGAGATACAAGCTGGAGGGATGGGCCAAAGCGGAGCACGACAATCTGACGGCTTTGGAACAGACGACTGGCGAAGCCTTCATGCCGAATGGCAACGTCTATAAGCGCGGCGGTAATCACGAATCGCAGAGCGTCACCAGTTTCAACTCCTTCCACAATTGGCTTTTCCACAACGACCTGACGGTGATCAAAGTGGCTCCCTATGTGCTGTATGAGAAGAAGAAAAAGCGTGGCAACAGTTATTCGGCGGCATTGAACCGGGATATGAACGGTCTGTCTGGTCTGACAGATAGTCTGTTTTCGGGATCGTCGGAGTGGCTGCGCAATGCCGTGATAAACCGTGTGAAGAATGAGGACATGCAGAAGTCCGACAAGTTCTTTACGACAGCGACAGCCTCTTTTACCCAAGATTTGAGGTATTTCAGCGGTTTTATAGATGCCGAGGGATATATCAGCTATAAGAAGGAACACTTTGAGCGCTTCAACCATTATCAGCTTGACTATCCGTCGGCGGCTGGGCAGACGGGTGAGACCAAAAACCGTTATTACAAATCCCCTTCGGAAATGTTCAGCTATTATGGTCGGGCTGATTTCTGGTATTGGCTACCCTGCAATTTCGCGTTGGTGCCTTCTTATAAATATCGCGTGTTAAACACCCGCAATGACAACATGATTTACCGTTTGGAACAGCTGGACGGATGGGGCTCTGGCAAAGAATTGGGTGCGCTGCCTTCGGAATGGGAATACCTCTCCACTTTGGACAAGGGAAACAGCTATAACCAGGAGCAGAATACCCAGGAGCATACCATTTCGATGAAAATCAATGGCAACCATCTGATTCTGAATAACAAGGTGCGGTTTGAAGCCTATGCGGAATTTCCAGTTGTGCTGACCCGTCGCAAGTTTGATTATGTACGTGCAAATATCGACACAGTGCTGACGAAGCAGGTTGCGGCCTTCAATCCGTTTGTGAGAACGTCTTTTATTTGGCACGACTGGAAGCGCCGTATTGACATTGAATACGATGTGGACACCAAATTGTATGGACTATCCCAGACGCTCGATATCCGTTCTGATGATGACCCGCTGAGAGTGACGCTTGGCAATGGGCGTCTGAAAAATTCCGTAGCGCACCAGTTGGACGTTTCCTACACGAACAACAGCAACCGCAAACAGCGTTTCTTCAATGCGGGAGTGAACTATAATGCCGTGCGCAACCAAATTGGCTACTCCTCTGAGTACAACCGCGCAACGGGTGTCTACACTTATCGCCCTGTCAACATCAACGGCAATTACAGCGTTGGGGGAAACGTGAATTACAGCATGGCGCTCGACAGAAAGCGGCGCTGGAACCTCTCGACGACCACTTCTGCGCAGCTACACAACAATGTGGACCTCATCACCGTGACTGGTTCTGATGCCAATCCGCGCAGCAAGGTGAAGACCCTGTTTCTGAACGAGACGGTGAAGATTGACCACCGCTTCGGCCGTCAGAAGGTCGGGGCGAAGGCAGGGTGCAGCTGGCGCAACGCCACCAGTGCGCGTGAGGATTTCTCCACTATCAACGCCGCCAACTTCAACTATGGCCTGACTGGACAATTTGAACTCCCCTGCGGCTTCCAGCTCTTCACCGACCTGACGATGTACAGCCGCCGCGGATATGAGAGCCGCGAGATGAACACCGACGAACTGGTGTGGAACGCCCGCCTCTCGAAGCAGGTGTGGAAAAAACGCCTCACGCTTGCGCTCGAAGGTTTCGATATCCTGCACAACCTCTCCGCCGTGACGCATACATTGAACGGCCAGGGCCGCACGGAGACCTACCGCAACGTGATTCCGAGCTACGGTATGCTACATGTCATTTATCGGTTGAACGTGCAGCCGAAGAAGAAGTGAGGTGGGGTAGGCTGAAATTAAATAAGTAATGGTAAGTAGGTAGTCTGAATGCAAAAAAAATATTCAGACTGCCTACTTTGCATTTATCCTTTATTCCCTCAGTCCTCCCCACACCCTTTCCGCCAAAATCTTCCGTTTTTTGAAAATTCTTTCCTAAAACCAATGTGCATCATGTTATTATGTATATCTTTGTATTTCAATTTTAGCATTAGTAATGAAACACATCCTATATCCGATACCCGTTCTTCTTCTCATGGTCTGCTCCTTGGTGTTTTGCCAGTGTAGCAGCCGCCGTGGGCCGTATGATCCGCAGTTGATGCACATTGACAGTCTGCTAAACGAGGCCGATGTAGATACTGCCAAGGTCTTGGCAGCGTTTGGGCGTGTGTCAAAGTCTTTGGACACCGAAAACCAGATGTACTACAATTTGCTGACGCAGTATTATATGTTCAAGACATACCAGCCTGTGGAAAGCGACAGTATCTTGCGAGCCGTTATTGAATATTATGGAGATAAACCTACAAAGGAAGGACTGTTGGCCAACTATATTGCAGCGGGAATGTATGATGATAGGAATGAATTTGCGAAAGCACAGGATTGCGCACTTAGATTTCTGAGAATGTCAGACCATACGTCGAAATTTGACAAGGTAATGCGTGCAAAATGCCATCTACAGTTAAGTGACATTTATCAGAACCATCTCGATTCGCTTATGGTGCTGGAACAACGTAGGCAGGCCGTATATTGGGCTGAGCAGACAACAGACACCATGCTCATGGCAGACAGCTATTATTATTTGTCGAATATGTGTGAGGCCGTCGGGGATTATAAGCAGTCATTGTCTGCATGCGACAAGGCCTATGAGTATTACTCGGTGGTAGGCTATCGCAACGGGGCTGCGCGGATATGGGTACAACGAGCCAAAAACTATATGGCGCTAAATGATTTGCCTTATGCAAAACTGTGCATGAAGAATTATGAGACAATGACAACCGATTTGGATTCATCACATAGGATTAAGCCAGGACTTAACAACGAGATATATTATAATGTGATGGGGCGATTGTGTGAAAAATCGGGTGATATAGATTCTGCATTTATGTATTATAATCTTGAATTTGCAAGTCCTAATGAGGTTTTCATTCGTTTTGCAAGTGGACATCTTGCCAGACTGTATGAAAAAATTGGGAAACTTGACTCTGCCGGGAAATACTATCAGATAAATATGCAGTATCAAAAAAAGAGCACGTCCACATATAGTGATAAAAATATGCAGCGCAAGCAAATTGAATATGATTTGGGCGTTCTGAATGAAAAGAGAATTTCAAAAGAACATATGCTGGTGGCTATATCTGTTGTGGCGTTATTGTTAGTTACTCTCGCGTTTAAGAAATGGCCGTGGATAAAGAAGACGTTTTTTTCGTTGCGCAACAGAAGTAATAGTAAGTTGGCAGACAAGACAAAAGATGTGAAGGCAGATGAAATAGAAAACCATGAAAACTCTGAAGTCTCCAATGAAAAACCTTTTTCTCTTGAAAGAAGAGAAGAGCAATTGGAAGAGACTGTTTCCACTGTGTCGACCAAAAATGGTAATGAAGAATTGGACAAGCTTCTTCCTCATGAAAGTAACGACAATCCTTTCATCGCGTTGCGCGGTGCGTATGGTTCCCCCGTTGATTATTCCTCTTCTCCAGTGGTTGGAAAATTAAGGGCAATGGTTGAAAATGACGAGGACGTAGCATTGAAAGAAACATCGTGGCGTGAACTGGAGGCGTATGTAAAAAAGGAAGATGCGGCATTTGCAGCTTTTATGGTATGCCTTAAGGAAAATTGCAAGCGTATAACGTCTGTGCACATACGCGTCTGCATTCTGCTTCGTGTTGGATTACTGCCTACGGGAATCAGTAAATTGATGAACGTGTCACAGTCCGCTGTTACAAATTTACGTCGTAATCTGGCTGTAAAGATATTGCGGAATCCACAAAGTAAGGCGGAAGATCTTGATGTTTACATCAGAAGTCTTTAAGCCTATCTTTTTTTGTCAGTTTTTTTATTTTTTTAATTGTCTGGATTACAGTGGGATAAATATCTAAGAGTGAAGTCGGGCAGGCTAAGAGTGAAGTCGAGTGAAGTAAAAGTGAAGTGAAAAATTTGGAATTACATGTAAATCGGCTTTAACTTTGTTGGCGATGCCAATTGACGGTGTTTGCAACATCGTGGAGCGGTTTTCCTCGCATGCCAGTGTGTCGCGGTGCCTGCATTGCAGTGCGCTTTTCCCGCAAGGTGACGGGAAACAGACTGTCGCGGAGAGAAAATGAGGGGCGGAAACGTCCTGCTGAAGCGGAAAAATGTCGGAAGAACGTCTGGCAAAGCAATTTTTTTCTTTCATTCCTTCACGCCGCCTAATCCCCTGATTGATATATAGGTAGGTGCGTTTTGTGAGCAAAATGTGAACGGGATGTGAATGGCGCTTGAAAAGTGTGAACAAAGTGTTAACGAGAATCCTTGGCGGCTTCATCTTTTTTCGCTAATTTTGGGCAGACCATTAATAATGGTGAAAGACAAATAGACAGGATATAATGGTGGAATATCACCATCACAATATAAACGACTGCTCCACGTGCGGCTTTCCGCTTCGGGAGCGTATCCAGTTCTAATTCCGTCATTTCTCTCGAAAGTGAGATGAGAAGGGGCGTCGTGGCGTCAGAGATTATGGTTAGAATAACTAAGCCTGGCGCCCTGCTTCCTCTTACGCTGACGGCCGTCGGCATCTTTATGATGCGACGCGGGGCGGTCGTGTTCTTTTGGGAGGGAAGCCCGCTATGCTCCCTCTTCCAAATTCCAAAACCAACAAAAATACAGGTCAAAA
>OIDQ01001120.1_pt1 | contig 10257 bp, 9 predicted proteins | sample 1581511 | NCBI WGS metagenome assembly OIDQ01 (sample SAMEA3882526, study PRJEB24775) | human gut metagenome | biome: human-associated habitat; feature: intestine environment; material: feces | place: Netherlands | collected 2009/2010
TGTTTCCTCAATATCACGGTTAGCCTGATAGCCCTGGGAAACATATTCCTTCTCGAAAGCATCCGCAAATTTTGCATAGATCAGGTCAATGTCGGAGAGAGCTGCCTCACCAAGAATAGTCATCAGCTCTTTGGCCTCTTTACCACGGGCATATGCGGCAAACAGCTGGTTCATGGTGTTGGCATGGTCTGCTCTTGTCTTGCCTTCACCGATACCCTTATCCTTCAGTCGTGACAGAGACGGAAGAACATCGATGGGCGGTGTGATTCCCTTACGGTAAAGCTCACGGCTCAGGATGATCTGTCCCTCTGTGATGTAACCGGTAAGGTCCGGGATCGGATGGGTCTTATCATCCTCAGGCATAGTCAGGATCGGAACCATGGTGATACTTCCTGATTTTCCTTTCTGACGGCCTGCACGCTCATAAAGAGAAGCAAGATCTGTGTACATATATCCGGGATATCCACGACGTCCCGGAACCTCTTTACGTGCTGCGGAAACCTCGCGGAGAGCATCCGCATAGTTTGTGATATCTGTAAGGATTACAAGAACGTGCATGTCTTTTTCGAAGGCAAGATATTCAGCCGCTGTCAGTGCCATTCGCGGAGTAGCGATACGCTCAACAGCCGGGTCATTTGCCAGGTTCACAAACAGAACAGTACGATCTATCGCTCCGGTTTCCTTAAAGCTCTCTACAAAGAAGTTTGACTCCTCGAAAGTGATACCCATGGCTGCAAATACAACGGCAAACTGCTCATCTTTTCCGCGAACCTTCGCCTGTCTTGCGATCTGTGCCGCAAGCTGTGCATGGGGAAGACCGGATGCGGAGAAGATCGGAAGCTTCTGTCCGCGTACCAGGGTGTTCAGGCCGTCAATCGCAGATACACCCGTCTGGATAAACTCCTCCGGATAGCTTCTGGCCGCCGGATTCATGGGAAGTCCGTTGATATCTCTTCTTTCCTCCGGAAGGATCTCCGGGCCGTCATCAATGGGACGTCCCAGTCCGTCAAAAACACGACCCAGCATATCGCCGGATACACCAAGCTCCATGCTCCGTCCCAGGAAACGTACCTTGCTGTTGGAAAGATTGATACCTGTAGAGCTCTCAAACAGCTGCACCAGAGCATTGCTTCCGTCGATCTCCAGAACACGGCATCTTCTTGTTTCGCCATCGGCAAGCTCGATCTCACCAAGCTCGTCAAATGCTACATCTTCAACGCCCCGTACCAGCATCAAAGGGCCGGCAACTTCCTGTATGGTCCTATATTCTTTTGGCATTTTACAGGCCCTCCTTTCCCAGAAGTTCTGCAGTCTCTGCTGCCAGCTGGCGGGTTACCTTCTCATATTCTGCTGCCAGCTGATCTTCTTTTGTATATTTATAACGGCCGATCTGCTCACGTACCGGAAGCTTTACGATATCATTGATATCTGCGCCCTGTTTCAGCGCATCCAGACCCGCATCATAAAATGCAAGTACCAGACGCATCATATTGTGCTGTTTTTCCAGAGATGTGTAGGTATCGATCTCGTGGAAAGAGTTCTGGTGGAGGAAATCCTCTCGGATGGAACGGGCTGCTTCCATTTTCAGGCGGTCACCCGGTGAAAGCGCATCCATACCTACCATCTTTACGATTTCTTCCAGCTCTGCCTCTTCCTGAAGAAGGGTCATCATTCTCTGACGGAGCTTCATCCAGTCATTCGCTACATTTTCGTCAAACCATCCGCCAACGCTGTCCAGATACAGAGAATAGCTGGTCAGCCAGTTGATCGCCGGGAAATGACGTTTGTATGCAAGGTTTGCGTCCAGTCCCCAGAATACCTTTACGATTCGAAGTGTCGCCTGGGAAACCGGCTCGGAGATATCACCACCTGGAGGAGATACGGCGCCGATTGCTGTCAGGGCACCCTCTCTTCCGTCTTTTCCACTGCAGATCACATGTCCGGCACGCTCATAGAACTGTGCAAGACGGGAACCCAGATATGCGGGATAACCTTCCTCACCTGGCATCTCCTCCAGTCGTCCGGACATCTCACGAAGAGCCTCGGCCCATCTGGAAGTGGAATCTGCCATCAGCGCTACAGAATAACCCATATCACGGAAATACTCCGCAATTGTAATACCTGTATAGATCGATGCCTCACGAGCTGCAACCGGCATATCTGAGGTATTGGCGATCAGAACCGTACGCTCCATCAGGGATTGTCCTGTTTTCGGATCCTTCAGCTCCGGGAACTCGTTCAGAACATCTGTCATCTCATTTCCACGCTCACCGCAGCCGATATAAACCACGATATCTGCCTCAGCCCATTTTGCAAGCTGATGCTGGATAACCGTCTTGCCGCTTCCGAACGGGCCGGGAACTGCTGCCACACCACCCTTGGCAATAGGGAACATGGTATCAATAACACGCTGTCCTGTTACCAGAGGTTTGGCTGGCGGAAGTTTCTTCTTATATGGACGGCCACGTCGTACCGGCCAGTGCTGCATCAGTGTCAGTTCTTTATCTCCATCTGCTGTGGAAAGAACTGCAACGGTCTCGTCCACGGTGAACTCACCGGATTTAATTTCCTTCAGAGTACCTTTCATATTGGGAGGTACCATAATCTTCTGTGTAACAACGATAGTCTCCTGAACGGTTCCAAGAACATCGCCGCCCTCCAGCTGATCTCCCACCTTCGCAACCGGAATGAAATTCCATTTTTTGTCCCGCTTCAGGGCAGGAACCTCAACGCCTCGTTTTAGGTTGTTGCTGCCTGCTACTTTCATGATGTCGTCCAGCGGACGCTGGATTCCATCGTAAATACTTGTGATAAGGCCAGGTCCCAGTTCCACAGAAAGGGGAACTTCCATAGACTCTACCGGTTCTCCCGGACGAAGTCCTGAAGTCTCCTCATATACCTGTATGGAAGCCTCATCTTCATGCATCTCAATGATCTCACCGATCAGACGCTGGCTGCTTACACGAACCACGTCATACATATTTGCATCCCGCATACCCTTGGCAATTACCAGCGGTCCTGCCACCTTCTTAATGGTTCCTCTGCTCATCTGAACCAATCACCTGCTTTCTTGTCACTCATTACTGAAAAGAATATCGGAGCCAACTGCCGTCTCCACGGATTTCTTTACATTTTCGATACCTGCACCTGTATTTCCGGAAATTCCGGGAATCTGAATGATCGCAGGCATCAGCTCCTCACTGTATTTACTGATCTCTGCGGAAAGCTGGACCGCCAGCTGTTCCGTAATATAAATAACCGCATATTCACCGGCCGCCAGACGGTTAAGCTTCTCTTTACCTTCTGCAGGATCCTCCACCGGAAAAGTATCAAGGCCAAGAGCCGCAAACCCGTAAATGCTGTTATAATCACCTAAAACTGCGATCTTATACATACATTTCCCTTGCCCTTTCCCGGATAAACTCTTCCGGAAGGCCGCTGCGCTTTCCGGTGAGAATGATCCGCACCGTCTTGATCTCATTTTCACGGGCAAGCACATAGGCTACCAGCGGTCCCAGTGAAAATGAATTGTACAGCTGAGGGCGGATGGTCTCCATGATCTGGTTATCACACCATCTCTCAAAAGCGGAAGCTGATTCCGCCAGTGCCAGAGCTCCGTCCCCATATTTCGTTTCTGCCAGATAACCCATGATCTGATCCATTCCGCTTACTGCCGCGTGGATCAGTCTCTCCTTATCCAGTGTGTCACATTCTGCCATGGCTTTTTTCATAAAGTCCGAACTTTTTCCTGTTTTGCAGGCACGGACTGCGATCCGGATATCTGCTACCGCTACCGTGGATTCCGCATACTGCCGGACGATCTCTTCTTTTGACCGTTCTCCGGCTTTTTTTATGGCATCCAGTGCTGCCCTGTCTACGATAATATCCGCAAGCTGTCCGTCTCTTGTGTGCAAAAAGGTCTCATAGGCTTCTCTTGCCGCTTCCCTCATATCCTCAGGAAAACGATCATATTCCTTATCTGTCAGGAATTTCACCATATCCTCTCCGTCAATGGAACAGTCGCTGAAAAAAATATTCGGCGCTGCCCCTTGCAGGATGCTTGCCTTCACAGCCGCTTTCAGGTTATGGAAAAGATCCTGATAGGAAAGAACAGAAAACACAGATCGGTCCGCTACCAGCGAATCCATAATCTCCCAGATCTTTTCTCTCTCCCGGGAAAGAATGGCATCCGCACCGGCTGCAGGATCACCGTTTCCCCAGCCCTTCTCTGTAAGGATCTGAAGGCACTGCTGCTCATCCTGACATGCCAGAAGCTGCTCGATCGCTACCTGATTCAGAAGTCCGGTCTCCAGAACACGTATCCGCGCCACCGCATAGGCATAATCTTCACCAAACATATTTCACGCCCTCCTTTTTGCGATGGTGTTTTACGCAAACAAAATCTTTCTTACCTGATCCAGAAGTTCATCCCGTTTCTCTGCAAACATGGCATCAATGGAACAGTTTTCCTCAATGCCGCCGTATACCAGGATAAAACCTCCGTCTATGTTTCGGGTTTCACCGGAAATTTCCAGCACACCACCCTTTTTCTGTGCCAGGCTCTTTATTTCCTCACGGAAACCTGCCGGCATACGTTCCAGATCCTTCTTTGAAAAACAGATCTCTCCTTCTCTTGGAAGCAGATATTTCTCTGCCATACTCTTAAGGATCTCAAAATATTTTCCTTCATCCAGATTCTTCACACGGTCACAGGCATCTGCGATCACATTTCCGATCAGCTCCTGCTTGGCTGCAAGAACTGCGGTACGCTTCTTCATAGCTGCAGCGGAAGCTGTCCGCTCTTCATAGCTTTTCACCTTTGCCCTGGACTGTTCTGCTCTCTGCTGCCGGATCTTATCTGCCTTTTCTCCGGCTTCCCTGAGGATCTCTGCGGCTTTTTTCTCCGCATCACTGATCGTAACGGCTGCAGAAGCATCGGCCTCTTCAAGAATCTGGCTTACCATCTTCTCTAATCCTGTCATGCTCTGCCCTCCTGATGAATCAAACCTGAATTCCGCTGACTGCAAGAATGGAGATCAGAAGAGCCAGAATCGCATATGTCTCAACCATTGCAGGGAAAAGCATGGCTTTACCGAACTGCTCCGGTTTCTTGGCTACAATACCGATGGAAGCTACGGAAGTTTTTCCCTGATGGATCGCAGAAAGAAGACCTGCGATAGCGATCGGAAGACAAGCCACAAAGATCATAAGACCGGTTTCCAGGGAAATATCAGCAACACCGCCACCCAGGATACCAACCTTGGAAAGTGCAAGGAATGCTACCAGCAGTCCGTAAATACCCTGCGTACCGGGAAGAAGCTGAAGAAGCAGAACCTTAGCAAATTTGTCCGGGTCTTCTGTTACAACGCCTGCTGCTGTACGGCCGGCTGTACCAACACCGATGGCGGAACCTATACCTGCAAGAGCTACGGAAATTGCTGCTCCCAATAATTCCCAAACGATACCACTCATAATATTAATCCTCCTTAATATCTACATATTTTGTATTTTCGCGGAAGGGGTGGAACTCTTTTCCTCCGCCCTCAAAGAATTTGCCGAAGAACTCTACGTACTGTAATCGGCAGGTGTGCACGTATGCACCCAGAAGATTGATCAGAAGGTTAAACGTATGACCAATCACAAATACAAGAATAAATACGATCCATCCAAAAATACTGTCTCCCAGCATACTGCCCATCTGGTTCATAACCGACGCAATAACACCGGTGGCAAGTCCCAGGGCCAGAAGTCTGGAATAGGAAAGGATATCACTGACCCATCCTGTGATGTTATAAAGGTCGTAAGCTCCAAGCGCCAGCCGGAGGAACGGATTCTTCTTATCTCTTCCTGACATGAAGAGAATTCCCACTGCTCCGATGATGGCCATCCATTTGCCCACCTGTATCACTGCGGGCGGAAGGTTCAAGTCCATCTGAGAAATAGAACGGAACATGCTGCTCGGGATAAAGATAAGGATCAGTCCCATAAGAAGCAAGAACCAGAGTACTACATCGCAGAAAAAGTTGAGATATTTTCTGTCACGTAACAGCATGTAGCCCTTAAGACCCATTCCCAGAAACATATGGATCAGGCCAAACAGCATGGAGAACACCAGAAGTCTCATTGGCTCATTTAACGGTGCAAACCATACCGGCTTCACCGTGACCGGCCTGTGCAGATATACTTTCGAGAATACATCGATAAAATCTCCGAAATATCCGCCAAACATCACGCCCCAGAACAAAGTGGACAATCCACAGTACATAAAAAGCCGGATGGATTTCTGCATTCCGCTCTCCATCCTGGGGAACTTCAGAAGTACTCCCAGACAGACTGCAAAGACGATCAGTCCATATGCTGCGTCTGACAGCATCAGTCCGAAAAGAAATACATAGCAGGCTGTCATGATCGTGGAAGGATCGATCTCTCCCTTTCCGGGAAGACCAAATGCTGCCAGAACTCCCTCTCCTGCTGCTCCGAATTTACCGTTCTGAAGGGCAACCGGAACATTTTCTCCCTCAGCATCTTCTGCTTCAAAAACAATATCGTACTTCTCCGTAAGCCGTTTCTCCATTGCAGGAACCTGTTTCTTCGGAAGATATCCTGTCACAAAAAAAGTGCTCTCCGACTGGCGGAGCTGTCCTAATACCTCATATTTCTGTGCACGGATCCGGAAATAATCGGACAAAAGCTGAAGAGAGCTCTTCCTGTCGTGAAGAGCGCGTATCTGTTCCCGAATCTGTTCGGACTCTTCCTGAATGCGTACCACTTCATTCTTAAGGTTCTCCAGCTCCTGTGCCGGAACCTCTGATACCAGCTGTGCCGGTCTTGCAAATCCCTGCATCCGAAGCGCTTCTTCCAGTTCCTGTGCCTGTGCTTTCAGGCAGACAACCACAAAGCTCAGCTTACCGGCATCATTTGAGATTTCCCGAATGTCAAAGGCTTCAAGCTGTGGTGCATCCGCTGCCAGCTGACTGTATACCTGATCCAGAGTTATATTTCCATCAATACTTCCCACAAGTACCGCTGCTTTCGCTGTACCGCCGAAGTTCATCGGAATATCCAGCTTCAGCCATGGAGCAAGAGCTGCTTCCTGCTGCTCGATCTTAACTGCTGCCGCATTGTTCTCTGTAAGCTTCTTCCGGTATCCCTGGATTTCTCTAGCTGTTCTCAGGATCTCTTCCTGATCCCGGATAGCTTCTTCCTCCTGCTTCCTTCCGATCAGCGGTTTCCCTGCCAGGGATGCCAGCATGGATTGCTTTTCCTTCGAAAATTCATCCAGTATTTCGATTGCCTGATCACAAAGGGATGCGTTTTTCTCAAAGATCAGCCGGGCATTCATAGTATCCATCGTCTTAAGCTCCGGATCCAATTCCGCTGCATCGATCTCCAATACTCCAAGTGACTGCAGTTCTTCCAATATGGCCTTACGGTTCTTTTTCATTGCGCAGATACTGATTCGCTGCATCTGCAATACTGCCATTTTCGCACTCCCCCTCTCAGAACAAACTGTCCATTACTGTCTGGATCGCCTGCTCGTGCTTCGACTCCGCTTTCTTTTTCAAAGCTGCAAGCTCTTCCTCCGCCTGTCCAACGACAGTGTTCTCTGTACTGTGTGCACGTTCTTCGGCTGCTTTCATATCAGATGCCGCCTGTTCGCCGGCGGCTGTTTCCGCCTTTCTGATAATATTCTCTGCCTCTTTCTCAGCTTCGCTGATGATACTCTGTGCACGGACGGATGCATCCTTTATCTTCTGCTGTGCTTTTGCCTCCGCCTCTTTCACTGCCTTGATCGTTTCCTGGATCATCTGATCACCGCCTCTCTGCATATCCAAATTGTACCACAACCGCTTTTTCAAAACAATGTTTATTATGCAATTTAACGATAAATTTATTTGTATTGTGTCAAAAAGTCGTCATATATGTTATATTTTTGCCATTTTTTCGCACACTTTTTATTTGTTTATTCTATTCATATTTTTTATTTTTATTCAAAAAAGCCATCAGCCCGATGAAAATGTTTTTTACATCTTCATCGGGCTGATGGCTTTCAATTATGAACAGACGGTGAATGCGGACTAACCTATTCACCCGACCTACAGTGGCTATCTGTTCTATTTGTTAATTGTACAGGTAATTTGCAATGTCTTCGCTTTTGATATTCTCAGCATCGATCCATACCGGATCAAGTAAAACCTTCTTATCAATCTTTGTTTCCTTCTTCGGTGCAGTAGACTGAATAGCCGCCCACATGGTCTGATATCCCATCGCATAAGGATTCTGTGAAAGCACTCCCAGTTCTTCCCCTTTCTGGATCGCTTCCTGCTGTTTGCTGGTTGCATCTACGCCTACCATAGCAACTTTATTTTCTCCTGTGTCCTTATTTACCTCCAGAAACATTTCAGAAACCTCGGCATTGGTGCAGAAAACACCATCCAATGCCGGATATTTATCCAGAACTTCCTTCATGGCTTCCTTCATATCATCAACCTGGTCAGAATATACGGTTTCCACCACTTTAATATCCGTATAATTTGCAATATTATCCAGAAATCCTTTTACACGCTCCTGCGCGCTCTGTGTTTTCTCCTGTGCGGAAAAAACAGCCACATTTCCCATTTTTCCAATGGCGCTGCCAAGCTTATATGCTGCATATTTGCCGATCTGTGTATTGTCTGTTCCACGGAAAGCTCTGACCAGCTTTGTATCACTGACATTGGAATCAAATGCGACCACCGGAATTCCGTTCTCTTTCGCTGCTTCCAGCTGTGCCTGACAGGAATCCATATCTCCGGCAGAAAGACACACTACAGATGGATTCTCAGCGATCACTGCATCAAGAGTATTGATCTGACTTTCTACGTCCTCTTCATCATCCGGACCCTCAAAGGTCATCGTGATCTGCTTGTCTTTTTTGAAACCATACGCTTCATTTACGTCCTTGACAGCAGCTTCCATTCCTTCTTTTACTTTATTCCAGAACTCGCCTTTTTTGCTTTTGCTGACAACAGCTATTCTGGCACCTTCTTCAATAGAAAGAGTGTCATCGATCTCAGGGATCAGCGGGCTTTTTTCTTCTTCCACTTCGGTTGCTTCAGGGGTTTCCTGGACATCTGCTACAATCGGTGCAACAAGCTTTTCTACTTCTTCTTTCTGACAGCCTGTCAGCAGGGTTGCCACAGCCAACAAGGCTGCTGACGCTACTGCAGCTCTTTTCATTGTAATCTCCTCTTCCTCGCTGGTTACTGTTCTTTATCGTCTGCCTTGTCCGTCCACAGTAACTTATACTTTACAAAAATCTTACATTTGGTTACTTGCTTTTTACATTATACACTTTTTCGTATTTCCGTCCAGAGTTTTTACACTTTTTTCACAAAATCCAGAAACGCGCTTCCCTGTGGCTCTGTTTCAAACTTCATCATTTTTCCTGTTCTGGGGTGTTTAAATTCCAGACAACTGGAACAAAGTCCCAGTGATGTACCTTTTTCTCCCGAAGGATTATATTTCCGGTCTCCGAGAAGGGGCAGTCCCTCATGAGAAAGCTGCACACGGATCTGATGATGCCGACCTGTTTCTAGCCTGATCTTAAGAAGTGTCCGGGATTTTCCGTTTATCTCCTGCTGATCCAGAACTTTATAGTGAAGGATCGCTTTTTTTGCTCCCGGTGTATTGGCAGACACCACCTGAGACATGTTGGCTTTTCCATTTTTTTTCAGATAGTCTGTAAGAATCCCTTCTGAGCTCTTTGCTTTTCCCTCTGTTACTGCCAGGTAATATTTTCCGGCGCCTCCTGCCATCATCTGTTTACTCAAATTTCCTGCTGCTTCGGATGTTTTCGCAAATACAAGAATGCCTTCTACCGGCTGATCAAGGCGATGTACTACTCCCAGATATGGGATCTTTCCCGGTGTTTTTTGTGCCAGATAATTTTTCAGGGCACTTTCCATATCCATTGTTCCTATTTTTGCTGCCTGCACCGGCATTCCTGCTGTTTTTCTGCACACAAGGATCTCTTTGTCTTCATATAAAATATTTTCTTCAATCTGATAATTCCACATATTTTCTCATCTTACTTCCTTTCTCACAGAAGTATAACTGATGATGTTTTTGATGGCAACTGATAAATATAACTGTTCGGAAAATCTCTGATCGAAAATTTTGCTCTCTGCTCGGATCATATTATTTTATCCAGGGCTTTTCGGAACGGTTATATACTTAATATATGCAATCTTATATACACAACGAGACGGTCATCAC
>OIDQ01001126.1_pt1 | contig 10207 bp, 10 predicted proteins | sample 1581511 | NCBI WGS metagenome assembly OIDQ01 (sample SAMEA3882526, study PRJEB24775) | human gut metagenome | biome: human-associated habitat; feature: intestine environment; material: feces | place: Netherlands | collected 2009/2010
GCTGTTTGCCATAGGACAAAATTACTAATTTGAAGGCAATTCACAACCAACAGAGCGCATAACATGTTACTCGTGGGCTGTTTGTCTGGACAAAATCACCAATTTGAAAGCCATTCACAACAGTTATACACACACATATTCCGCACCTTTAGCTTTTTGTCATGATTCAAATTACCCATTTGAGAGCAATTTAGAACTAACATTCACCGCATACCACACTGCCGCCTGTGCCATCGCGTCCCGAAGGGCATCTAGAAACAGCTTGTAGTTATTCTGCGTGATGGTGAGTTGATGTTCTGGGTGTTGTCCGTCGTGATCGCCACTCGTCAGATGGATGATGCAGAAGGTGCGGTCTGTGTCGTGATGCGCCACCATACCTCGCTTCTTCAAAATCGCCATAGTGCACTCAAAGTCTGCTGGCGTGGTAGGCACCACCTGAAGAACGCTCCAGGGATATTCCTGTGCTGTGAGAAGTATTTGCCCTTCCTGCTCAGAAAGCAGGAAGGAATAAATTGTTTTTGATGTTACCATAAGTTTAAGTTTTTCGTGTAACATAGTTAGTCACTGCCCCTTAGTAGGGCTTAGAAACTATTTGAACTATTACTAAACTGTTCGGCGCTGGACAAAGTTACCATTTTACAGGCAATTCGCCGCTTTTTCTTTCAGTTTTCCCGTCATTTTGCAGACTGCTTCTCAAGGCTGTCCATCCCCTTCTCCGTCAATATATAATATGGAGCAGAAATGTGTCCCTGTTTCAGTAGCAATCCATCTTTTGTCAAGCGGTTCAATGTTCTCTGGGCCGTTGAACGGCTATAGCCTGTCAGAGATTGAAAAACAGCGCGGTCCAGGAAACGGACGTTCTCAGAATTGAAGAAATCGCGAACACGCTGAAGGATCTCCGAATCCGTCAAGACGCAGAATACGTAAGGCACTTGCGTTGAGCGCTTGAAACGCACATCGTGCATTTTCTTCCGCAATCCCACTTTTGGTCTGAAAGCAATGTTTCTCACGTAAAGATCCCGCGTTACTTTCTTGTCATTTCTGTCTGCAATTTTGCGATGACAGGAAATCATCGGACTAAAATAGCCCAATCCTGGAATCTCCACACTGGTTCCGCACGAGAGTTTCTCTGCAACGACATTCACCAAGGCGTCCATAACCGCCACGATGTCGGTCGAAGTGACGGTGCAACGATTTTGTACCGTTTCATACAACTGTTCCGGCGTAAACTTACCGGCATTCGCCACTACGGGATAATAGCCCACTGGCGATTCTTCTGTGAAGCGTGGCAGCTCACGCAATGAAAATGAAATAATTGACATGGTTTTAAGATTAGTGTTTGGTTTGATAATTGTCTGGGATGTCATTCTTCACCTCTCAGGAGAAGTAACGCGCCGTTGTCTGCAATGATGCAGGGCGAACGCGCGGAAGGAAACAGGAATACAGCGCTGAAAATCATCCTGAATCCTTTTCTTTCGACACGCTCCTTATGTTTGACAGCGAACGCGGGACGAGACGCAACCGAATCTGGGACGAGAGACGACCGAATCTGGGGCGGGAGACGACCGAATCTGGGGCGAGAGGCGCTGACAAGTTGAGAGAGCGTAGCGCGGAGGATTATTTGACGCTGCAAAGATAGGGCATTATCGTGACAGACCACGGCAAAAAGGAATTTGGAGTGTTAAAATGTAGTGTCAAAGTTTCTGTTCAGCAAATTCTGAGGAGTCTGCCAGATAAAATCTCAGAATAAGCCAGGAAAGAGAAAGGGAAAAGAATTATGAGAATGGGGATGTTTTTTTCTTGCCCGTTTCAAGGTGCACTATGGAAATTAGCATACAACACGCCTTGTCTTTCCCAAAACACGGAGATGAGAAGTAGCGAGATGTATGTTTTAACATTAAGAGTGGCAATTTTAAGATTAAAGGTGTTTGTCCTGTCACAAGAAATTCCGAACTTAGCAACGGTAAGTAGATGTTCAAAATTATTTTATAATATGAAAGCAGCGAAAGAGCAGTTTGATATGATAGAATAATTTTGAACACCTGCTAAACAGGCAAACATTAAAATAAACCTTGCTCCGACTTCCCCACTCCACTGACGGGGAGGGCGCAACAAACAAAATCTGAAACCAATGAAACAGGAAGGATATGCGCAGAAGCAATTTGGCATCAAGACCAAGCGATTCTGCCAGACACTCGACTTGAAGGATGAGCCAGAGCTCATTGCCGCATACAAACAACTGCACGACGAAGACCACGTTTGGAGAGAAATTCTTGACGGCATCAAAGAAGTGGGGATTCTCGAAATGGAGATTTATCTGCTGGAGAACCGCCTGTTTATGATCGTTGAAACACCAGAGGATTTCAATTGGAATGATTCGATGGAGAAACTGGCCAAACTTCCGAAGCAAGAAGAATGGGAAGCACTGACTGGAAGATACCAAAAGACGAAAAGCGGTGCCACTTCTTCAGAGAAATGGCAGCTTATGGACCGGATTTTCCACCTATATGAATAGGGCGGATTATTCCGCGTTTCACGTTTAAAACGGAACGCCACGTGACGCAACATCAAACGACGGCAGAAAAACGCCTTGAGAACTTTCAAGGATTTGCCAACAGGATGCTCTGAAACGGCCTCTTCGGACAAAACCAAGAGTAATTATACGGTCTTCGTTTTCGCCAATACCAAAACATTTTATTCACCCCATTAACCACTACGACCATGATGTACCAACTGCCACCATTGCCTTACCCTAAGGAGGCACTTTCACCAGCTATCAGTGCGGAAACCATTGACTTCCACTACGGGAAGCATTTTCAGACGTACGTCAACAAGCTCAACGAACTGATCAAAGGCACGCTATATGAGGATATGGAACTGCCGGAAATCATCTGCAAAGCTTCTGGCGCTCTCTACAACAATGCCGCACAAGCCTGGAACCACGATTTTTATTTCGAACAACTATCGCCCACCCCAACGGAGATGAGTCCGCGTCTCAGTGCCCTTATCATGAAATCGTTTGGAACGATTGAGAAATTCAAGGAAGAGTTGTTGCAAAACGCCACGACGCTATTCGGAGCAGGATGGACATGGGTCGTTTTGCACAACGACGAAACGCTGACCATTGAGAACGAATCAAACGCAGGAAATCCGCTTACACGCGGATTGCACCCCATCTTGACGCTGGACGTGTGGGAGCATGCCTATTACATCGACTACCGCAACAACAGAGCGGAACATCTGAAGCAGATTTGGGGATTGATTAATTGGAACGTTGTTGAAGAGAGGGCATTCTGCAACGAATGCAACGTATATATATAAGTAGGAGTGTTCCAAACTTCGTATTTCAGGACGCCCCATGATTCATTGACCGCGGGTTTACAGTAACTCGCGGTCTTTTTGATTGTTTTTCCTTCCGTCAGCCCCTCATTTCATACATCGCACATCACAAAATCAGCGCTTTATTTTGTCTATCAGACATTTCTTTGTATTTTTGCCCAACAATACAAACCGATGATTGCTAAACATATGGAAAATCCAATACAGATAATGAAATCGGCTGCAGACAACATCAGAGTATTGTCTGTCGCAATGGTAGAAAAAGCTAAGTCAGGACACCCTGGCGGCGCCATGGGTGGAGCTGACTTTATCAACGTACTCTACTCCGAATTTTTGGTCTTTGACCCCAACGAACCGACATGGGAATGCCGCGACCGCTTCTTCCTTGATCCTGGACACATGTCGCCCATGCTCTATTCGGAACTTGCACTCATCGGACGCTTCAGTCTTTCAGAATTACAGCAGTTCCGCCAGTGGGGTTCGCCAACTCCCGGACACCCGGAAGTTAATTTCGCCCGCGGAATTGAAAACACCTCTGGTCCGCTCGGACAGGGACACACCTACGCTGTCGGTGCCGCCATCGCTGCAAAAGCGCTCTACGCCCGCACTGGCAACCCAGGATTCAAGCGTGAAAAGATTTACGCCTACATCTCTGACGGCGGCGTTCAGGAAGAAATATCACAAGGCGCAGGACGCATTGCCGGACACTTGGGTCTGGACAACCTCATCATGTTCTTCGACGCCAACGAAATCCAGCTCTCAACAGAGACTTCGGAAGTGATTTCTGAAGACACTGCCATGAAGTATCGCGCCTGGAACTGGAACGTAATCGAAATTGACGGCAACGACTGCGAACAAATCCGCAAAGCGCTCAAAGAGGCTAACGAGGAAACAGCGCGCCCAACGCTCATCATCGGACACACCGTCATGGGAAAAGGTGCCCGCAAAGCCGACAACACGAGCTACGAACGTGACTGCAAAACGCACGGCGCTCCGCTCGGCAGCGATGCCTATACTAACACGGTCAAAAACCTCGGCGGTGATCCTGAGAATCCGTTCGTCATCCGCCCTGAAGTGGCCGAACTCTATGAAAACCGACGCGCCGAACTGAACGAAATCGTTGGCAAACTGCGTCAGGAAGAAAAGAGCTGGGCTGAAAGCAATCCTGAAAAGGCAGCACAGCTCAAGGACTGGCTCAGCAACAAATTGCCAAACATTCCTTGGGACAGCTTGAAGCAAAAGCCAAATTCTCCAACCAGAAATGGTTCTTCAGCCTGCTTGTCTCTGCTTTCAGAATATGTGCCCAACATGATTGTCAGCTCTGCCGACCTCTGCAACTCAGACAAAACGGATGGTTTCTTGAAGCACACGACGGTGATCACACGCACCAACTTTGCAGGCGGATTTTTCCAGGCTGGCGTTTCTGAACTGACAATGGCATGTGTCTGCATCGGTATGACGCTCCACGGAGGTATCATCACGGCAATGGGAACCTTCTTCGTGTTCTCCGACTATATGAAACCTGCCATCCGTATGGCAGCTCTCATGGAATTGCCAGTGAAATTCGTCTGGACACACGATGCCTTCCGCGTCGGCGAAGATGGTCCAACGCACGAACCTGTTGAACAAGAGGCACAAATCCGCTTGATGGAGAAACTCAAAAACCACAGCGGCCTCGACAGTGTACGCGTATTCCGCCCATGTGATGTTCACGCCACCACCAAGTGCTGGCAGATGGCCATGGAGAACTTCAGCACGCCGACGGCACTTATCTTCAGCCGCCAGAACGTCAACGATTTGCCCGAAAACACGAACTACGATGGCGTAAAATTCGGTGCCTATGAAGTTGTTGCTGAAGAAAATCCTGATGTCATCCTCGTTGCTTCTGGTTCGGAAGTAAGCACATTGGCTGAAACGGCCACGATGCTCAAAGAAGACGGCATCAAGGCACGCGTTGTCAGCTGCCCGAGCGAAGGTCTGTTCCGCCGCCAGACAAAAGAATACCAAGAGAAGCTTCTCCCGAAGAACGCCAAGATATTCGGCCTAACAGCTGGTCTTCCTGTAACCTTTGAGGGTTTGGTTGGTGCAAACGGCAAGGTTCACGGCCTTGAGAGCTTCGGATTCAGCGCCCCCTATAAAGTGCTTGATGAGAAGCTGGGCTACACCCCGCAAAACATCCACCAGGAAGTTGTTGATTTCTTAAAGAGCAACGACTAAGAAACTGGTTTCATACCAAAAGAATATCTAATCTATCATTAGGGTGGCTCTTCCATACAACGAACGGGGCCACCCTAATATAAGTAAAGGGAAGCAGACGCGAATGGTTTGACAAAACGCCTGCTGCGAGTTTGGCTGACTAAATGTAGATTCAACAAATCCAAGGATCTGCCCTCACCCACAACCGTTATCCATCATCACCAGGACGCCACAAGCGCCTCATAAAACATTTTTCATTATGCTCCCAATTGGACTGGCAAGCGACCACGCCGGATTTGAACTCAAACAGTTCGTCAAAAAATATCTTGACGAAAAAGGGATGCCATATAAGGACTATGGCACCTATAGCGAAGAAAGCTGCGACTACCCCGACTTTGCACACGCATTGGCAAGAGGCATCGAAAACGGAGAATGCGAAAAAGGCGTTGCCATCTGCGGTAGCGGCGAAGGCATTTCCATGACACTGAACAAGCATCAGAGCATCAGAGCTGCCCTCGTTTGGATTCCTGAAATCGCACACATGACACGCCTGCACAACGATGCCAACGTTTTGGTCATGCCAGGACGCTACATCACAAGCGAAGAGGCCGGAAAGATCATGGACGAATTTTTCAATACGGACTTTGAGGGCGGCAGACACATCCGCAGAATAGAAAAGATTCCAGTCTGAACGGACGAAGGGATAAGTCACGCCTTTTCATCTTGTAGCTTTCAAAATTTTTAATTGACAGAAGGATGTAACGCCAAATGGTTGACAGAAGGCACAATACGCCGTCAAGAAAAAAACGCTCCCTGCTCTGACTTTGCAATCGCAACCGACATTCAACGCCGGCCGGAAATTTAAAACGGCATAAAGACTGGCAATAAAACATATTTACAGTCTTCAAAAAGTTGCGGAACTTGCTTTTTTACCCTTACAAAGGCAAAAAACAGAGCTGTAAGTTTCTCCAAACCAATTGAAAATTATATCTTTGCACCCGATTTCACAAAGAGGTTTAACACAATAAAAACAAACTACAGCTAAGATGACTAAAGCAGACATCGTAAATTCGATTTCTCAGAAGACTGGCATTGACAAGCCAACCGTGCTTAACATTGTCGAAGCATTCATGACATCTGTCAAAGAATCTTTGGCAAACGAAGAAAACGTTTACCTTCGCGGATTCGGCAGTTTCATTTTGAAAAAGCGCGCCCAGAAAACAGCCCGCAATATTTCAAAGAATACGACCATCATCATCCCTGAACACAACATCCCTGCATTCAAGCCTGCCAAGACTTTTATGCACGAAATCAAATAAACATACAATTCACATTTATAACCGTCTAAAAACATAACACTATGCCAAGCGGAAAGAAGAAAAAAAGACATAAGATGTCTACGCACAAGCGTAAAAAAAGACTGAGAAAGAATAGACATAAGAGCAAGTAAGCACTTAGCCTTTCTCAAAAAGAGATGTGCCAATATGGAAAAGAGTACAAAAAGTGCGGCTTTGCTTATTGGCACATTTTATATTTTCAAACACAGGACATTTCCCGCCGTGTTTCCTCTCCCTCACAAGAGAAACGGCCTCGCCCAGCAGGGAGAAGCTGAAAGCTAATGCGGAGACAGACAACGGCAGACTGTCCAGAAATGCACTACAATGACAAGCGAAGTAATCGTAGATGTCCAACAAAAAGACATATCCATAGCACTTCTTGAAGACAAACGACTTGTAGAGTTTCAACAAGAAGGGCGCGCGGAGCACTTTTCCGTTGGGAATATCTATTTTGCAAAAGTCCGCAAGCTGATGCCAGGACTGAATGCCTGCTTCGTGAATGTCGGATACGAACGCGATGCCTTCCTACACTACCTTGATTTAGGCGTTAATTTCAACGCCATGGCGAAATTTCTCGACCTGAATGCCGACGGAAAAAGAAACGCGCCAATTCATAAAGCACTCGGACAACCGATTCTTGAAAAGGAAGGAAGCATCCAAAACACATTGAAGGTCGGACAAGAAATTCTTGTTCAAATCGTCAAGGAGCCAATTTCAACCAAAGGGCCACGATTGACCTGCGAATTGTCGTTCGCAGGACGCTTTCTCGTCCTCGTCCCATTCGGAGACAAAGTTTCCGTCTCCTCGAAAATTAAAAGCGGCGCAGAACGTGCACGCCTCAAGCAACTAATCCAAAGCATAAAGCCAAAAGGATTCGGCGTCATCATCAGAACTGTAGCCGAAGGCAAACGTGTTGCCGAATTAGATATGGAGTTGAAAATCTTATTGGGACGCTGGGACGCTGCAATCAAAAAAATACAGAAAGCCAAACAAAGCCAGCAAAAACTGCCTTTCCTCTGCTACGAAGAAACAAGCCGTGCCGTGGCCCTGCTACGCGATCTGTTTAATCCTTCTTACGAAAACATCTATGTCAACGACAAAAATGTTTTCAACGAAATCAACGACTATGTAGGACTCATTGCACCAGACCGCAAACATATCGTCAAACTCTACAACGGGAATGTCCCCATCTTTGACAACTTCTCCGTTACAAAACAAATCAAATCGAGTTTCGGACGAACGGTAACTTACAAACATGGCGCCTACATGATCATTGAACATACAGAAGCCCTACACGTTGTTGACATCAACAGCGGAAACCGTTCCAAGTCAACGGACGGACAAGAAGCCAATGCTCTGGATGTCAACTTAGGGGCTGCAGACGAATTAGCCCGACAACTACGACTCAGGGATATGGGCGGTATCATCGTTGTTGACTTCATTGACATGGCACTCGCCGAAAGCAGGCAGAAACTCTATGAAAGAATGGTTGAAAACATGCGCAACGACAGAGCGCGACACAACATCCTACCTCTTTCGAAATTCGGCCTCATGCAAATAACCCGCCAACGTGTTCGCCCAGCCATGGATGTAACCGTTGAGGAAACATGTCCGACCTGCGGCGGTTCAGGAAAAATCAAATCAAGCCTCCTGTTTACCGACACCCTGGAAAGCAAAATCAGTTTCTTGGTCAACAATCTCAACATCAAGAAATTCCGACTTCACGTGCACCCATTTGTTGCAGCTTATATCAACCAAGGCATCGTAAGCTTGAAGCGCAAATGGCAAATCAAGTACGGACTTGGAATCAAGGTGATTCCAAATCAGAAGCTTTCATATCTCCAATACATCTTCTATGACCAACATGGTGAGGAGATTGACATGAAAGAAAACAACGAAATGAAATGACTTTACGTTGGAAATAAAATTGAAGCGAAAATTCCGCTTGCACCAATCGAATGCAAACGAAGTTTTCGCTTCATTATTTTGAGGATGTTCTTAGAAATGGGATGAAGATATGCCGAAGCACCCCACAGGCTTATCCCGCACAGGCATTATGCAGACATCGCACGACAAATATTCCGCGCAATGGAGCGACAAACCCCTAAAACAAATAAGACACAAGTCGAATCTTACTTATTCACATATTTATAGAGCTTCCCTCCCCGCCCTTTCGCTTCAAACACCTGGTCGTTCAGTTCTACAATATCCACCGTGTCGTGCGCATTCTCCATACACAAAACCAAACGGCAATTATATATAGAGTATTGTCCCTTGATAAATTTGTCGAGTTGCGAAAGGTTGATCATCACGCCAAGACATTCGTCGTTGTTTCTTGTGGTCACGGCATAACGGGCAGTGTCTTCCCTGTCTCCATAAATCACTCCATAATGCCCCTCCCCTTCTTCGTCGCATGTGAGGGCAATGTCAAGTTCACGGCCATCGGAAGTCAGTAGCGTAAACGCACTTTGTCCAAAACCGTCAGCACGGCCGTATATCGTGCTATCTTTATTTGTCCAACAAGACAGGTCCTCCTTCACTGGAACGGCAAGAGAGTCAGAAGTATCCTGTTCCGCCTGACCTTTTTTACCATCTCCACACGCCACAAATAAGGCAAGAGAAGCAATCATCACAAAAGAAAAAATCTTCTTCATATTCAAAATTTCTATCACTTTTAGTTTAACAGCCACCAGAGCAACTTGCTCCGAAAGATGGCAGAGATTACTAAGCGCCGACTTAGCAACTGCTAAGTTACACATTTTCACGCCACTCACATCAAAAAATCCGCTAAAAAAAACATCAACCTAAAAAAAATGCGTAACTTTGCGGCGTTTATAAACAACATATAAGTTCAACAATTTAATTAACCTATTTATTAACAATTTATTAATGGAGAATTTTAAGAACGTTGCACCTCTGTCTGACTTTGACTGGAATGCATTCGAAAACGGAGTCACTGAAAGCGCTCAGAGCAAAGAAGAACTCGAGAAGGCTTATGACAAGACTCTTGGTAGCGTCAACGAAAATGACGTCGTTGAAGGTACTGTCATCGCTATCAACAAGCGCGAAGTAGTTGTAAACATTGGCTACAAGAGCGATGGTATCATCCCTGTCAGTGAATTCCGCTACAATCCTGAACTCAAGGTAGGCGACCAGGTAGAAGTTTACATTGAAAGCCAGGAGGACAAAAAAGGACAGTTGGTTCTTTCTCACAAAAAAGCTCGTGCAAGCAAATCTTGGGAGCGTGTTAATCAGGCTCTTGAGAACAAGGAAGTGGTTAAGGGCTACATCAAGTGCCGCACTAAGGGTGGTATGATTGTTGACGTATTCGGAAT
>OIDQ01001131.1_pt1 | contig 10182 bp, 7 predicted proteins | sample 1581511 | NCBI WGS metagenome assembly OIDQ01 (sample SAMEA3882526, study PRJEB24775) | human gut metagenome | biome: human-associated habitat; feature: intestine environment; material: feces | place: Netherlands | collected 2009/2010
GTCAATCAATTATATCCACAGATCCATCCTTAATCGCGCTGGCGATATAATTGATTGACTGAAACCCGGCTGTTGCCTTGTCGTTATCCAAAATGGACGGTTTCCAGTCTGTGGCAATGGTTCCACGCTCTAACTGAAGATCACAAATGGTTGCGGTACCACTGAGCATGCAAAGACCTGCACCGTTAAAAGCGAACTTGAAAGTGTATCTTTGATAATCGGACGCAAGAGGCTGAGTTGTGCTGAAATCACCACACGAAACAGCCACAGACACACCTTTAGCTTTAAAGGATATAACATAGTTCTCATTTTTAATCAAGGCCACGGATTGGGACAAACTACCGATTGCAGCAGAGTACCCAGAGCCGGCAGCACTATCTGCGGATACGGTAGCCACACCCGTCCAATACTTTAATTGCTTGCTGAAAAGTTCGGTGTCCGTCAACAATTGAGTATCAGAGGACAATATTTCACTTTCATAATCCCCGGTAAACCCGGAGTTACGCAACAGATTGACACTTCCGACAGCCGCATTGTCTATCGCATCCTGAGCCTTTTGGGCCAGATCGGCAGCCGCCTGTATCTCATCCGGAAGACCTTCCATATTATGCCATCCAGTGGAACCTTGTTCGATATGAAACATACCCTTGATATCAACACCGCCTTTCTGGCTATAACGGATGTAAGTGCTCTCATCCTTGGCACCGATATAGGCATCACCATACACATTGATATAAGCGTGTCCGGTGGACTTGTCAAAGCCCAGCCCGATGACTTCTTTCCCGGCAAGAGAGAAAGAGTTGATACCTTGATAAAAAATAATGGAAGGCGAAGTTTCATTAACAGACGAAAGGATTATAGCTGCCTGACGGGTGATATCCGTCAAATGCCCAAGCCCGATGATATCATCACCGGCAGCCGGAACATCACTGTCCTTGTCGGCATTGGTTTTGCTCAAGTCAATATAGTCAGATCCTACACCTGTCACCTCACGCCAATAGTAGCGGTTGGATACATTGTGGGATGTCCCTTCTTTAATGTTAAATTCTTGGGCTAATGCTAATGTACCTACTGTAAATTCGTTATTGATTGTCACTCCATCAACTTCCGACAAAAAGAAACAACGGTAGCTCTCATCAAGTTCCTCCACCCTGACACACTTCATACCGGCCGGAGATATGATCTGTTCACCACCAACATGCGTCTTCTTCTTTACTTCAAGCTCGTCAAAGACAGCCTTAATCTTCACATACAAGCGGTCAACAACAGCTTGTGTCGTACCATCTTCCAATACAGTCCAACCGCTTCCGTTCTTACCCACCAAAAGACCTTTCAAAAAAGTGATCAGCTCATTGGCGATATCAGGATTTCTCTTGTTGATAAATTCATTACGTGATCTCAGGGAGGAGAAGGCGGTATAGTCACTGGGGGATTCCGTATCTCCCATTTTCAGAAGTCGAATAAACGCCTGCGCCATCTCCTGCGCCAGCGTGTATTCCAGATTGTTCAGTGTCGAGTCCACGGATGACTTCCATGAGGTACTGACCGCCGACGAGCAGTCAATGGAAGCCTCGGAAAGATTGCCCAGCTTCCTCTCTATCCTTGTGATGCGGGTGTCAAGATACCCGGCCTCGAAATACTGCGCGTCCTCCAGTCTCACCCTTTGCCCGAGCGATAACGGCACACTGTTTTTATCCACATGGATGTAATCCGTGTCGCCGGAATAGATGGATATGTCCTTGCTGTATTCTGTCAGGAAGCTGTCAACCGCCTGCTTGTACTGTTCTTCCGCTATCGGGTAATACTCATCCGGCATGCGGATGTTCGTCAGGATATACGTATCACCGGCCTGAGGTATGATGTTGCCTCCCGGTATCTGGGTGTTCTCGTCCGGGTAGGTGTTGATGATCTCGAACTCCTGTGTGTCGTTATGCCAGTTGCACTCGAACTCCCTTCCGGAGAGGTCGCCGCTTTCGAAGGTGATGTGTATCACCTCCTCACCGATCATGTATTCATCCGGATTGAAGGGCAGATCCTTGTCCTTGACATAATAGACGGTGTATTCCTTCCCGTCCTTATTTGTCTGCTCCTCGGACCTTACCGAGGATACCGTACCCAGGCGGTGCGGGAATATATCCTCAAAGGCCGCTTCCTCGCGATGCTCCTTCAGGCCCAATTGGGTGTTCAGGTCGATATACTTGTCCCGTGACGGCAGTTGCAGATGGGTGTAGCCGTATTTTGACGGGTCAATATTTTTGGTTGAGCCTACGGGGATCAGCCGTGTGAACCATTTGATCGAATTGGAATTCTCATTCTGGGTCAGCCCCGTCTTCAATCCCTTCATATAGCCGAGCGTGACCCGTTCGCCGTGTTCGCATTTCCCTATGTTCAGGTATTCCCCGTCCAGCCACCACTCGGTTTCCCAGGCACCGGCTATCTCGCCTGCCGCATCCCAGCAGAACAGGCCGTTGAAGTTGATGGTCTTCCGGTCACCGGTGACGGCCTGGCCTGCACGCCACGTCACACCGTCGGTGTTGCGGTTCATGTTCGCAACCAGCTTTTCCAGCATTTCCATCGGCGTGCCGTCGTAGGCGAAGACGGACTCCAGATCGTCCTCCCCCTGGTTCAGACGGCAGAACAACAGGTCCTGCATGTCGTGCTCGCGGCCGTAGAAGCTGATATTGTAGGTGTATTTCTGTGTGTCGGTCTTTTTCGGGCGGTACTCCTTCTTTATGGAGAACCGCTTTCCCGATATCTCCACATAGTCGCCGACCGACAGGACGAAGAACTCCCAGGTGGTGAAGTTCACCGTCACCACGAATTCTGCCCCCACTTCCTCGGTCCACCGGGACGACGAGTCGGGACTGACCTTCTTCTTCAGGATTCCCTGCCTGTTGTAGATCGCAAGTTCCATTTATGATGCTTTTAAATCGTTTTTAATCACTGTTTGAAAAAGGTTTCGGCTCGCGCAGCGTGACCGTGAATCCGGCTACCTGCTGGCCGGTATTCCTGATTGTCGTGAACTGGCTGTACCGGGTATATTCCTTCAGGTAGACCTTCATCACCCGGCCTATCTCAGGAACCTCCAGCGTCAGCCATCCCGACTTCAGCAAGGCAAGCACGGCGTTGTAGTTCTCGAACCACCCGGTCCGTGTATCCGCAACCACCGCCATCTTCAGCGTAATGTCCCTCGCCTCGTAACGGGGAAGCAATGTTTCGGGCAGCTCCTCGCCGTCAAGTTCCCGGTAGCTGACGGATGTGTACTCCTTCATCTTCGGCGGCTTCATCAGCGAGTCGTAATTGGTATGGTCCCCCGCGTTTTCCTCGTACAGGAAACATCCCAGGGACGCCATGTCCGTCCCGTTTATTTTCAGCAGTCCTTCCTCCACTTCCATAGTCCTATGTTTTCAGTTTCACACCGCGCCGGAGTTCCGCGATGTTCTCGTTTATCGTTTCGAGGTGTCTGAGGTACTCCGAATTCCCCGCAATTTTGCCCAGGGATGTCGCCATCCCCTCGAGATGCCTCGTCAGGTTGTTGTCAATGCTGATGACATGGTCAAGGGTCGCGTTGCCGATCCCCTCCAGCCTTCCGGCCGTCTCCTCGGTCATGGAGGTGACGGTTCCGGCCCGACCGGACTGGGAAGAGGAGGACGATGATGTCCATCCGAAGATATCCTTCAGCGAGTCACGCTCCTCCAGGGCGTCCTTTACGATATTGTTCCATTCCTGCTGGAGGTCCTTGTATTCCCCGGTATCTATACCTCCTTCCTTGTTGTAGTTGGCAAACTTGTCATACCATTCCTGAAGCCTCTTGTCGTAGACTTTCGACAGGCTTGTCTTGAGGATAGCCTTCTGCAGGTACTCGCTGAAATCCTCCGAGAAGTCCTCCGCCCCGCTTTCCATATCAAGCAGTGTGTCATAGAAGGCGTCACGCATGCTGTCAAATGACATCTGCGTGAGCTGTTCCTTTATCTGGGCCTGTATGTCACCCAGTTTTTCCGAACCGTCAATGATCTTGTCCAGGTAATTTCTGACATCATCATCCAGCTTGGCCCAGAATGTGGGAGCTTCCGACTTCAGTTTCTCCAGCTGCTCCACGGAGAGATCGAACAGCCCGGTCATACGTCCTTCCCCGATCCCGTACCTGTAGAAGTCTTCTCCCAGGGCCGCGCCGGCTGCCGCCCAGTCCTGAGAGGACATCCATTTGCGCTGCCGCACCCCGATAGAGTGCGATCCCGTGCTGGCTCCCGAATTCAGACGTTCCTTGCCCAGTATCCGGTAAGAGTCTATGGCGGTCCGCTGTAGGGCCAGTGCTTCCTCTCCGACCTTCTGCGCCTCGGCGCCGTAGCTGGTTTCTATATATTCCTTTTTCTTGTCGATCAGTTCATCCCATATCTCGTTCAGACGGTTGTACTGGTCCACCATCTCGTTATAGCCGGAATAGTCGGCTCCCTTGAAGATGCCTCCAAGCCCCTTGACACCGAACAGACGTCCGATGCTGTCCCACAATCCTCCTGCGGCGTGCATGACGGTTTCGAGAATGTTGCCGACAAAACCCTCCAGCCCTTTCTGCCCGATCTGGTCAAGGATAGCCAGTATGGCCGCGATGATGCCGCCGATCTTGCTTCCGGATGCGGACAGCGTGTCCACCAGAGACCCGACCGCGCTTCCGAAGGATGACAGGCTCATGTCCGCCTCGCCCAGCGTGTTCATCGCATCGGCCACGGCGGTGATGTTTCTCACCGCCTTATCCTTCGAGGCTTCCAGGTTGTTCCCGGCATTGCGCTCCCCGGCTTCCGCCTTGTTCCTTTTCTTTCGAGCGGCCTCCGCTTCCGCGCTGTCCGCCCCGTATTGCCGCACGGCCTCGTCATAATCCCGTTGCGCGGCTGTCAGTTCATCAACCGCTTCGGAGTATTCCCGTATGGATTCGGTCAGATTGCCGAACAGACCTCCTTTCTCGATGACCTCGCTGTCGATCTTCCCGATGGCTTCCTCGATGACCTGCATCTGTTCCGGAGTGGCGCTTTTTTTGAATTCCGGGCTGTTGCGGAAGCTGACTATCTGCCGCTTCACCTTCTGCAGCTCCTTTTTCGCCACCTTGTCCAGATTGCCGAAGACGACATCCCAGTTGATGGTGTCCTTCAGTTCGTTGAAATCAAGTTCGGACAGCGCCTCGTCACGTTGTCGGGCCAGCATCCTTTTGTCATTCCCGTTCAGACTCTCTTTCGAGGATTTAAGGGTATATTCCCGCATGATGGCCAGACGTTTCTGCTGGTATGTGCCGTATTCCTTGTTATAGTCAATCCAGGACTGCAGGTCCTTCTCCTGCCATTCCTTGTCGGCTGTATAGAATTCCTTCGCATATTGCTGGTAGGCGACAAGACGCTGCTGGGACGCGTTGTCTTTCACGGCCTGCCTTTCCTCGGGCGTGGACTTCACACCCCGTTTCTTTTCGGCCTCGTCCATTTTCTTGAGGGTGTCACGCTCCTCCTTGTCGATCTGCGCGAGCGACTCGTCAAGCTCCTGCCTTGCAAGGGCCTGGCGTTTCCTTACACCTTCCCGCATGACCGATATGCGTGCCGCCTCAAGTTTCTGCTGTGCCCTGATACGGGCGTCGGCAAGCTCGTCCTGATAATCCCGGGCCGATTTGCCCGTATCCTTGGTTTCCCTGCCGTCATCTTCCTTTATGCCTGCCGATTTAAGCCTCTCCTTCCATTCCTTTGTCCGCGCAAGGAACAGGTCCATATAGGATTTGGCCGTATCTTCCGCTGCCTTCTGTTCCTCTTCCAGGGCGGAGATATCATTTTCTCTGAGCTGTTTGGCCGTGGGAGCGTCCGCCTGTCGGGTATAAGTAGCTGATCCGGACGCGGAAGAGAAGAAATTGGCCCTGAACCTGTCCCAGAAAGTCGGACCCTTCTTCCGCCTTTCCTCTATCTCGTTCTGTTTTTTCAAGGCCTTCTCCGTCTGCTCCGTGGCCAGTTTGAACGCTGCGGCAGCTTCGGCCCTGAGAATCATCGCCCCGATGAACACGTCCGTATTGTCCACCAGCAGGTTCTCGGCGTCATTCACGTTGCCCACCTCAACACCGAGTTTCCCGAACTCCTTCTTGTTTTCGGTGATGAACTGTTTTTTATCGGACATGTTGTCTCCCAGTTCCTTCCATCTTTCGGACAAGGACCTGACGAGAGTGACCTGTTCCGCCACATCACTGCTGCTGTTCCTGAAGGATTCATTCACCTTTTCCTGGGCTTTCGCCACGGACAGGGCGGCATCCTTCACGCCGAACAGGCTCTTCACCCATCCGCCGATCTCCTTCCCGTATACGACGGACAGGGTAATCAGGGCGGCCAGCGCCGTCTGCCACGAGAACAGTGAAGAAAGCACCTGCTTCCACACCGGGGTGGCTTTCTTTCTGGCTTTGGTCAATTCTTCATACTCCTTGCGGGCTGACGACAGGGCGTCGGTGAACATGGGAATGTTGTTGGAAATGGCGAGGAAGAACATCTGGGGACCCATTGCCAGCGAGGGGAGTTCCCGGGCGATCTGCTGCATGCTCATCCTCACATTATCGAGTTTCGGGGCGGGATCATCTTTCATGAGAGGGGTGGATCCTGTCTTTTTCTTCTGCTCCTCCAGCCCCTGCAATTCCGTCTTCAACTGTCTGACAACTCCCTGCAGTGCCTGGATATCCGCCATCTGGGCATCGGTATTCGTACCTGCGGCCATGGCCTGTCTGAACCGTTCCTGCAGGGTCGCAAGCTCCTGCTCCAGCTGTGCGATGACAAGTTTGGCAAATTGGCTCATATTGCCCAGGTTGCCCTCCACCGAGCGCAATCCCTTCAGTGTCTTGTCGTCAAGCAGTATCTCCAGTCTTACAGGTTCCATTCCTATCCTCCGAGTTTTGTTTGAAAATATTCAGTAGTGAATTTGTCCGGCCTACGTTTGCGCTCCCTTTCCAGGAGCTCCTCCTTGGTCACATACCGGCTGACATCCGTGTTCATCAGCATCAGCTCGGCGTAGCTGATCTTCCACAGGATGTGCCGTTTCGACCTGCCGAACCGTTCCATCGCCTGCGCGATGATTCCGAAAACGCTATGGGGGCCTTCCTGCCGGCCCGTTAACCCGTTTTCCTTTCCCGGCTTCCTATCGGCTCCAGCAGCTCCGCCGTTCTGGACGCCAACGGAATAGTATTGCAAAAAGGCTGTATGTCCATGCCCCTGAGCAGCTCGATGAGGGCGGCAGAGAGCATCGCCGGATGCACCCTCCATCTGAGATACCATGCCACAGGGCCGGAGAACAGCATCCCCGAGAGCCATCCGGTGCATACGGCCAGCGCGACCATCCGGCTGACCGCCTTTCCCTTCTCCGCCACGAACCGCATCCTTTCTTCATAGTCCATCGCCCTGATATCCTCCGGGGTGACGCCGAGCTCCAGGTACCGCCTTGCTATGCGGATGACCGCCCCGGCGGGCGGACGGCGCATGACAAGGAAGGATTTCCCGGGGCGTTTTTTAAAGGGCCTGAGTGGCATCACCGGAATGCGGATGCCGATGTCAAGCAGCATGTCCGCCGCCTGGCATCGTGTGTCCCTGTCCTCCGTCATGACTCGGAATATTCCGGTACGACGTCACCCGGGGCGAAGATCTTGTAGGGAGGATTCTCCCCGGCCTCCTGCATCTCCAGCTCGCACTCGATGCCCAGCACGTTGCTGAAGTTGATGCCGTTGGCAAAATTGCAGGTGAGCACCCCGTTGTAGATCCGGATCGTGTGGCCGGTCACGGTTTCGATGTCAAACACGCCCTGCACGTCCTTGTCCTCCGTAGGGGGCACGTAGATTCCGGTACTTTCCTTCGTTCCGCCCATCACCTGTATCATGTTGTCCGCGGACAGCTCGATGAGCGTGAACGTCCATGTCTTGGTTCCCGGTGTGGACTTGAGCACGGCGAACGGCGCGTTGCGTTTCTGCGCCGCCCAGATGCGGGTCTTGGAAGGCGAGTCGCCTCCGGGCTGCAGCCCGTCCTCGGATATCAGCCCGAGAGCCTTCCCGTTATGTTTAAGAGCTTTCACGCCATAGATGGCGCCGGTATTCGTTTCTGGCATAATGATTCATGTTTTAATTGTTCTTTGATTTGTTTTTAAACCGCCGGAGCCCCCAGAAGAGAAACAGGAGGACAAAACAGCACAACACCTTCGTCCTTGTCCGCTCCCAAAAAGAGGGAACCGGCTGTTTTTCCTCGGCCGTACTCTCCTCTGACTCCCATCTCAGGTCCGAGGTCTCCCTTACGGTGATCTCCGGCCGGGCATGTGAGACGGCCGTGACGTTCACGCCGCCTTCCCCGTCCGATTCCACCCTCAGGTCCAGACCCTCATGCTGCTCCGTCACGCCCATGCCGGCCGGAAGGCCGCCTATCGTCCGGAGGAGCCCGGGTTTCAGTGCCAGGCTCGTCAGAGTCGTCGGGGCCTTGCCGAAGATTATTTCCCCGGTTACGCTCCTCTGAAGAGAGCCCGAGCGGACGGCTGTTCGGCTCTCCCTGTTTGCTGCGCATCCAGACAACAGCAGGACAGCGCTCAGCATACTTGCACTGGTAGCATTTACGCAGTGCCTGTTCCAGAACGATAATTTTCTCATTGACTTTTCGTATTTGGTCGCTTAAATGTAAAGTCGTCTCGGAGAGGTCGTCATACAACTGCTTGTATGTGCCCTCGTTCTCCTTGACCGCACGGACCTTGACGAGCCTGCGGTCACGCCACCAGCCTATTGCCATGGCTATGCACCCCGTGGGGGCCAGCCACTGCTGGAGAAGTTCGAATACAGTGCCCCAGTCCATACGCATATCATTTTTCAGATCATGTCCCAGCCGGCCTCTATGTCCGCCATGACGGCAGGCACGCCGTTCTCCACCCGGCTCATCGCGGCGGCCAGACGGCACATCGTCCCCTTGTCATCCACGTCCGGCTCGTAGGTGGTTGGAACCTGAAGCTCGCCGCATACGCTTGAAAGGTAGGCGCGGGTGTCGTTCTCCGTGGACGGGGCGTAACGCCCGATCATAAGGGAGAGGGTCTTCAAACCGTGTTTCTTCCGGTAGTTCCTCAAGGTGATGAGCATGGCACGGTAGCCGTATCCCATGTCGGTGAACTGGAAGAACTCCTTGTCCGTCTGCACCGGGCGGAGGCCCTTCCACCTGTCACCTGACAGGCGGAGGTTCCCCGGGTTATTGTTTCGTAGTCCTCTTGGTGTCATGGTCATGGCTCGATTTCTTCGGTTTCCGAATCCGTTCCTTCAGGCGCTGCTTTCGCTCTCGCTGCCGCCACCGCTTCCCGTCTCACCTGGGCCCACCGTTTCTCGGCCGGAACCTCCTGGTCCTTTTTCTGGACAGTGGTACCGTCCCACGAATAGATGGCTCCGATCGCCTCCTGCTTCTTGGGAAGGACGATGTAGTAATGGCGGAAGTTGACCAGGCTTTCCTGGGTCTGCGGGCTGGTGGCCGCAGCCGAATAGTACATCTTGGTCGAGCCCTGCGCACGGAACATGCGGGGGACATAGAACACGAAGGATCCTTTCAGGTCGGTTTCACCCGGAGCCTGGTTGTACGGAACCTTGACTCCCTCCTTGGTGTAATACGGACAGTTGATGAACGTGTATATCTGGAAACCGTACATGTTCAGGAGTTTGCCGCTGGTATAATTGTAAAACTTGTCCTTGAACGACTGGTCCTGTTCGAGCAGGTCGTTCACATGGTCCGGACACAGCACGAGACGGCGCCCGTCTTCCGGTACCTCGGCATTGTCCAGGGCGCGTTTCAAGGCGATGATATCCTTCAAGGTCAGTTTCTTCCGTCCTGTGGCGTCCGCCTCCCCGCTGGTGGGGATCACCGGAGTCTTGCCTGTATGGCTGTATGGAGCCAGGGCGTGCGCCGCCTTCTTGTAACGGATACGGTCGATGGCGTTCCTGTGACGCTCGACATCAAGCGAGAACTTGTCATAGGAGATGGCATAAAGCTGGTCATCCGTCACACGGGTGGCCTTTGTCTGGAACTTGTCCAGACCGATGGGGATGTCATTCTCCTCCAGATTCTGTATGGGTATGGGATAGGTGGTGTTGTTCACCAGCACGTCCGGGTCGGCGCCCACGTCCACCAGGTGGATGATCTCGTTGTTCACTCTTGCGGAATAGTCCGGTAT
>OIDQ01001132.1_pt1 | contig 10179 bp, 20 predicted proteins | sample 1581511 | NCBI WGS metagenome assembly OIDQ01 (sample SAMEA3882526, study PRJEB24775) | human gut metagenome | biome: human-associated habitat; feature: intestine environment; material: feces | place: Netherlands | collected 2009/2010
ATCATTAAAATCACTAGCAAGTTTACCAATCCTATCTTCAATTCTATCTAGTCTATTTCTATCTCTATCTCTTTTAACTTCCTATTGTTTATTAATATCGCAAATATCAATTTGAATTCTTCTAATCCAATTTTGAGTATCGTCGATATCTCTAATAAGTTTATCTAGTTTTCTAGTAACAATGGTAATTCTTATAAAAAGATATACAGATAAACCAAATATCATACCAAGTATAAAATGAGAAACATTTTCAATCATAGAAATAATGATAAAGTTTACGAATAAGTTCAAATCTAGTATCAGTAATATTATAGATTTTAAATGCCTTAGCAACAAAATCAAAATCACCATATTTAAGTAAAGCATCTATATAATCTTTAATATCACTAAGCCACATAATAGCACTAACAGAATATCTATCACTATCAGTATTAGTAATATATTGACCAATACCTTTAGCAATAGTATCAGCAGTTATATCATTAATAATAAACTTATCAGTAAACCAATTATCTTTTATATACTGTTTATCAGTATATTTATCACGAAAGTTTTTAGATAGTTTATTACATAAATCAATATAAGAACGAGCAGCAGTTCTATTATTATGATTAACAAATTGAACATCTTTAACTTTAAGAGTTAAGTTCATACCACATTCAATAATACGAACTTTAATTTGTTTTTTATCTTCATTAATATATAGAACAATAGCAAGTTTATCTTTCCAATAACCAGTATTCAAAGTAACTATATCATAAAGTTTAACTTTAAATCCAGATGTAATAGTACCATCAATTTGTTTATAAGTAATGTAGTTCATGGTAAAAGTATATTAAAAATATCAGTTGCCACAGTAGTAATTACAACGTCATTATCATCATTTTTAATAGTTGTAACCGCTAATTCTCCATAATAAGAATCTTCAATGAAAATATCTTTATTTTCATCAAATTCTTTAAGTTTATCAATAAGTTCTTTAACTGTCATAACTGTATTAAATTTTTAGTTTAACATTTATTAGCTAGTTCTTTTGCCCTGTATTGAACTCAATATTAATCGTGATAGATTAATCAGATTATATATGAAAATTCAACAGAGGGCAAAAGAATCATATTATGAATATGTTATGAACATAAATAACTAGTCATTTGTAGCAGGCTCATTATTCTGTTCATTATTATTACCAGCACGTTTAAGACGTTCTTTAAGAATATGTTCAGCAACAGAACCAAGTTTACATTCACTAACATTATAACTTATACCTTTAGCATGAGTTACAGTATATACAATAGGATAATCAATATATTTATTATTACCTATTGTACGTTCAACCTTAGTAACTCCAATTCCAGTTACAATACCAACACAAACACCAAGTTTAGTTTGATTATGATATTGATAAGTATATTCCATATATACCACCTGTCCTTTTTCAAACTTAGCTTGTTCTTCAATGTATATATCTAATAGACCATCAAAAATAAGAGAATCAAAATTATCCATTTTAATTATATATTTAAAGTTAATAATATACATACTAAAAAGCCTAGCACTATCTTCACAGACAATGCTAGGCAAAACTACAAATACGAAATCATATAAAACGAAATGTTTGACACAAACATCATTATTACTAATTTCACAATCAATAATAATAGAATAATTAACACCAAATCAACTATGACATATAACACTTGGACTATGATAAATATTAATAGCACTATCTTCACAGACCGTACTATTACAAAACCTACAATTTTAGAAATTAAAACGGATAATAATAATATCATAGTTTCGGAGTTCAATTCCTCCATCATCAGCAAGTGAAATAACACTATTATCTTCACAGACAGTAGTATTAGAAATATAATCAAAAATTTATGTGGGATTATTTAGCAGATTTATTTGCTTTTCTACGTTTAAGTTCAGCATAAATTTCATCATCACTAACATTCTTAAACTTATTCTCTTGTTTATTATTATCAACAGATTGATTAACCATTTTAATAATTTATAAGAACTATCAACAATATGTTGACCTATAAAATGATTAATTTTAGTATTAGCTTCAACAATATTAATAATCATATCTTTAGCATATTTAGGAAAAACAGTAATAATAGGCTTAAATATATCTTTATCTTCAATTATACTATCCCAACGATTAATAAGCCAATCAAGTTCAAATCCATCTTCAGTAACAAGTTTAATAATATCTTCTTGAGTTTTACCAAAATCATTAATATATTTTTGTTCTTTAAGAACATATACAAATAAAGCTAAACCTCTAACATATTGGTCTGGAGATAAACCTTTATCTTTAATATCATTAATGAATTTATTAAGAAGATTACAATCTTCTTTATATTTACAGGTATCACAAGCAATATTATTAGATGTATTACAAGATTTACCAAAAACTTCATCAAGAATAACTTTAATATTAATATTTTCCATAATTTTATTTATTTAATCATAATAACCAAAAACATCATTTTCAGGGTCAACAATAGGACTATCATCAACTATTGGTTCCCAAGCAATATCGTCAAAATCTTGACTTAGACATTCTGCATGAATTTCAACACCTTCAACATTATTATTGAAATATGTATCATCTTCAACAAAATAAATATCAGTTCTTTCCATATCTTTATATATATAAAATAAACTCCGAGTAGAGGATGATTATCATCAACGTGTTAACTATAACAAACCCAATAAACAAAATGGATAAAAATGGCAAGTAGATGAGAATTAGCTTTAACAAGCTCAACAGCACTATCCATCCTCTACGGGGAGTATATACTACAAACTTAACTAGCTTCAAAATCTTTATTCTTTTTATGAAGTTCAGTTTCAGTATCAATCATAATACCAATAACTCGCTGACTATCACTAGCAACATCAGCATGAGCCTTAACTAAAGCATCAATGAATAAATCATCTGTATATCTATATTCTCTACGAAGTCCACCATCAGCAGTAACTCTAAACTTATTCCATAAGAAGTCAACATAAGCACCTTTAGAATTACATATTCTTCCATCATCTTCAAGAGTATGAAGAATATTAAGAGAAGTATGGCGTCTAAATGCAGCATTGAGTTTAACAATACAAACTACATCAAGAATATGTTGAGGAACATTAATCCCAACAGGAACACCACGTTTATCAGTCTTAGCATCTTTAAAATCATTATTTTCATTAGCTTGACTAACAACAGTAGTTTGTTCTTCCTGTTTAAGAACTTTACTTTGTTTCTTCTTCCTAGCTTTATTCTTAGTCTGAACAGTTTCACTACTAACAACAGCATTAACTTGTGTATCTTCTTCAGGAACAACAAGTTTACCTTCTTGTTTAGCTTCTTCTAAACTTTCAGCCATAGTTTTCTTTCTAGGCTTAGATTGAACATTACTAGTAACATTATCAAAATTTACCATAACACTTATAAGTTTAAGATTAATATTATTATCAGTAGCAATATTACTCTACTGAACAACACGACAAATATAATAATTAAATATAATACTCCAAATATATTATAATTTATTTATACTATAATTCTAACTAATAATCAATAGCTATATTAAAATAACTAAAATAGTTATAGCAATAGGAATTAACTTACCACGAGTATAATAAATATCAATAGTATCAAGAGTATCATTAGTATAAAGAGAATCAGTAATATCAAGAATATTAAGAATATCATTAGTAATACCACCAGCAATATTAGCATGACTAGTATTAATAGTCATTATAATACTGATAATATTAATAGTGCTATTATTAACTAGAACTAATGCTATTGGTTATTATGGCTAGAAGTCTTATTAGACTTGGTAATACTGTTAGAGCTAGTCTTGATAGTAATTGTATGACTAATCGTCATGACGAACGTCAATGAGATTGAGATGACGATAGAACTGACGATAACACTGGTATAACTAAAGGTTATAATGAATGAGATTGAGAAGATGATGCTATGACTGAAACTGATAGTGGTATAACTAGAGGTTATAGGAGATATAACTAGAGGCTATAGAGATTATAACGAAAAGTTATGAGAGAGGAGGAGAAAGAGTTGAAACAATAGGTTTAGATTGATTATTAGGAGTGTTATTAGGAGGATGAAGAGGATTAGGAAGAATACCAGCAGGTCTAGTTCCTTTAGCATGACCATCTCCACACTCATCTCCACATTCACCACTCCCACAATCACATCCATCTCCACTTTCAACCTCAATTTAACCCTATTTGAACCACATCCAACTCCACCATCTCATTCTCCACGAACTCCACATTCACCACTTTCATCTCAATATCCTCTTTCTCCACATTCAATACCTCTCGTCACCTTTAATTTCACCTCTATAACTTTTTGTTATGAGAGTAAATCTCCATGACCAATATCAGTATAACAAAATGTTATAGGAGTAAATCATCATTAATTTCATTAATAGTATTATCATCAGTAATTTCATCACGTTCATAATTATCAAGACATTCATTAATAGAACGAGCGATACTTTTTAGTTTATCAGCAATAGCTAATCTACGTTTACTAATACTATAATATACCTGTTCTATATCCTTCGCATTACCATTAGTGGTTATATTGGTAACAGCAAGAGGAATATCGTTATTAGTAGGATGAAGATTAGTAACTTCAACAGAAGTTATAGAATTATCATTCTCAACTTCAATAGTAGTAATAATACGATGTACTTCCATGATGTTTAATATTAGGATAAGACTTATCAGAACTTGCAGCTAGTTCATGACTGACAAGACTTATCAGACTGTTAAGTTCGTTTGCTGCAATATATTTAATGTTGATGATGAGCATTTCCATGTTGAACACTAGCAACAGCATCAACAAAACTATTGTTGATAACATCAGTGCTACCAACCCGAAGGTCAGTAGCACCATGTTCATTAGAACGGTACGTCGTCATCGTTCATTACAGTAGCAACAAAACTAGCTGCTTTAGCTTTAGCCTCACGCTTGGCAGCAATGGCAGCACGAGCATCATCCATAATCTGCTTGATAAGTACATTATATGCACCAACAAGAACAGGGTCAGTAGGCTGTTCGATACCTACAATATGATATACATATCTATCATAATCCACAACATTGTAAAGATTATCTTTACGAGTAAACGGATTACGGTCTTGTACACCAGCAGGTACAAACTGGCAAAGAACTTTGACAGTAACACCAGTCAGATACATACTAGCAAAACCGGCTTCAGCAGCTTCGCCAACATAATTGACAAATCTACCGTAGAATTTGTCTTTGCGCATTACAAGCAGTATCTGATTGAATGGCATCTGAATAGCACCAAGCATACCCATTCGATGTGTACCATCAGGCATACTTTGAGCACCTTTGACAGGACTAGCAATAGTAACAAACGCATTGAGATAAGAATTGCCATTACGACCTGTACGTTCTTGACAATCAATATTAGTAATGACAACAGTCATTACATAACTATGACCATCAGTACAGATGCGTCTAACAACATCATCAATGGTTTCCACTTGCGCAGAACTTTGGTTATCTGTATCAACAGTAGGTTGAACAGGTTGGTTAACACTAGTAGTTGGATTAACTACGTTAACATTCTCGGGAGCAGCAGCACCACCTTGTGCAGCTTGTGCAAAATCTTTAACGTCTGGCATGACTATTAAGTATTTAATTACGCTAATCAGTAGCATTACTGACAGTTGTTTCGTTTCAACTGCAAAGTATTTAATGTTGATAATGAGCAACATCATCTAGTAGAGATTAATCTCTACTAAGATAACTAACAATAGCCGATAGTATTCCAAATACAACAGCAGTAATCTGTTCATCGCTAGTTGGTTCTACTTTCAATGCTAGTATGATAGCTGGCATCATCAGTATGATTGCCACTAACAACAATGGTTTGTTTGTTCTCATAATGATTAGTGTTAATAGTTAGTAATGTAATGAGATGAATAATCTCAAAATATTTAATGTTGATAATGAGCAGGATTATCATTAACTCTATCAACTTTAGGCGGGGGTAGTCAATCAAGTTTAACATGACCGGGGGTTATACTCACTAGCCTCATCAAAACACCAACATACACTATTTTCAATACTATCACTTTTACTATCATCTTTAACATTCTTACTATCATTATCAAAACATTAATATACATTACTATTATCTTCATAATTTTTATCTTCAGTATTTTCGTCATTATCCTTACTATCATTACTATTATATTTAATTCAGTCCTCACCAATATCTACAACTTCAGTTGCATACAAATCTTTATTAGCAATAACAATACCTTTATCAGTATCATTTTTAAATAAAACAAATTTATCAACTATAAGTCTATCTTTATCATCAAAAGTTTTTATTAATTTAGCTTCACTAATAATATTAATAAGTTTATTGACATCACCTCTAAATATATAAATAGGATTAACAACATAAATATTTTGTAAATTAGTTCTTTTAATAATATTTTCATCTTCAAGATAAGAAATAGCGTTATAATAATCTCTACGATTAGGTTTAACTAAACCATAACCTTTAATTAAATCATGAGAAATATAAATAACATTACTATTAAATTTAATATTTTCAGCAATATAACCAATAAAAGAAATAATAACAGCATATCTATTTTTTCTTATTATATCCCAAACTCTCATACCAATAGTAACAAAATTACGTTTAATACCAACTTCTTTACTAAGATGATAACCATTATCAAATTCAGCAACTATACCAGTTCTGGTACTTTTATTATAACTAAAAGGATTAGCAACAACAAGTCTTTGTTTTTCAAATTCTTCTAAACAATCAGCATTATAACAAACATCATTAACAAGTTTATTATAAACTTTACTAGGTTTAAAATCTTCTTTAAAAGTCATAACAATAATATTATTAAGTTCAACATAAAAATATATTACTCTAGGAAATTAGCGAAATGTGTTCCACCCATGGAACAAATATAGCAAATAAATAGCGAAATGTGTTCCATGGATGGAACAAGTTATATATTGTAACTTATTGATAATCAAATAATTATAAGTTAGCAATAGTATCTATATAGATATATTATATATAATATTTAATATAATCAGCATTAATAGATTCGCTGTTACCCGCTCCGAGCTTCGCTCTCCGCTCAACTCCCCGTGGAGGATGAATACAATCAGTATCAATCACATCAAGTTAATCAATATTATCATCATTATCATTATCTCTATTAATATCATTAATACTAATATGATTAAGTCTAACTCATCTCCATCCTCCACGGGGAGTATGACTTGCATATTTATAATCATATAATCCTCTATGATGTAAATGTTAAAAATAGTTTTTCTCTTGGTAGATTCATTCAAACTCTTACATTTGCTAAAAACAATTAAGTTATGGGTAAAGATAAAAGTGAAACTAAACCTAAATACACTAGAGAATTTCATAGTGGTGAAAGGAATAAAAAAGAAGTTAAAGTTCCTAGTAAACTTAAACTTGGAAATATTGGTATTGATAGTATTATTAAAACTAAATAATTTAGTGTTATGATTAAAGTTGAAAGTAAATTTAAAGATTTTGGTATTCAAATACCTACTGACATTAGCGAAATAACAAGTGAAGCACTTGACGCTGTTCTTACTAATGTAGTTGTTGCTAAACACTATTGTGTTGTTGCTCTTTGCCAAAATGAAAGTTTGTTTGGTGTTATTAATAATAAAGTTAGTACAGTTGAGGTTATGCCAATTATTGCTAAGATTAGTAAAGAAGATGCTGAACTTATTGGTATGAATCAAATGGATAAGATTATAATTGACCGTTCTACTCTTGAACGTGGTTATCATCTTTATCTTAAACATAATGTTCTTAGTCCTCAATTTGTTAATAAGTATATTACTAATGATACTGAACTAACTCGTTCTATTACTGTTGGTACTTTTGGACAAAATCAAGGATATAAAAAAGGACAAAAAGTTTGGTTTGTTGAATTTAAAGTTATAGCTATTAATGATTTAAGAGCTGCTATTACTGATAAACATAAAGCTATTAATCCTTTTGTTTATCATTCTGCTGAAAAAGCTAATTAGCCATTTCGTCTAAATAATCGAACTCTTCTTAGAACTACTTATGTATAATTTAAAATTATAGGTACTTGTGTTCTCGTTTATAGTAGTAATCTAAGAAGAGTTCTTAAACTTTCAATTATGGATTTTAAGACTAATACTAGTTTTAATATTGCTAATACTAGTTCTCATGAAGATTTTGATGATGATTATATTCTTATCTATAAAGATATAAATAATATATTAGATGATATTGGATTTCAAGGTGATGATAGAATACTTTGTAAATCTATTATTGAAAATCTTGAAAAAGAAGCTAGTATTAATATACGAAAAGATAAATGTGTTGCTATTCCTCATATTGGCACTATTCAAAAGAATTGGTATCGTTCCAAACTTATTAGTCATTATAAAGACTTTAAAGAAGCTAGAAAAACTATGACTAGAGAAGAGTATAAAGAATATACTGCTAAAGTTATGGAAGAAGAAAAGCAAAAACATTATGAAGAAGAAGAAAAGATTAAGACTGAACATAAGTTTAAAAAGAAACTTCTTCCTACTTGGATTAAACTAAGTAAAAAACATAGTGCTGCTTATGCTAATCTTTGGCTATATGCTATGGGTAAACTTGAAATTATTGAATTTGATGAAGAAGTAGAAGAAATATATGAACGGTTTGGAATTGGATTGGATGCTGACCATAGATGAAACTGGTATGCCAAAAGCTCCTACACTTAAGCAACTTCTTGATAGAGATGTTAGTCTTCTTTATACTAGAGATAAATCTCCTAATAAAGAGATGTATATTAAAGAAGTTGGAGTTATTTATTATCTAGGTGACCCTAAAGGCCCATGTCTACAAGAAGGTCTTAGTGAAAAAGAAGCTCTTAAGAAAGCTATTGAAAACTTTGATTTACCTAAAAATTATCAACCTGATATTCTTGTTTGGAAACTTATTAAAAGATATTATAATCAAAAAGCTGGTGCTGGTATGGAAGCTGTACTTAATATTAAGCGTGGTATTCATAATGTTGCTCTAGCTGCTAGCAAGTTAAATGAATTGTTGAATGACAAGTTATCTGATGGTGCTAGTCTAGAAGATGTTCCAGTTGTTATTGGTTATATGAAACAAATTAATGATTTAGCTAATCAGTTTCCAAACACGATTAAAGCTCTTAATGTTGCTGAAGAAAATCTTCTGTATGAACAAGAGAATGTTGCTGGTAGAGGTGGCGTTGAAATTACTAGTAGTATGATTGAGGAATAAGCTGATGCTAATCCACTTCATCCTCCACGGGGAGTCTAGCGTAGGCACGTAGTGCCGAAGCGGGTCCAAACTAGTGTTGAACTTAATGGTATTAATAATATGGAACTTAGAGATAAAAGATATAATGATATTAGACTTATTTTTCATGAAGAAGAACATAAGTATAACGATAGTCTTGGTAATGATTATATTTCAACCACTACTATTCTTCATAATTATGCTCCTAAGTTCGATAAGAACTATTGGTTGAGAAAGAAGTCTAAAGAACTAGGAATAAGTGAGAAGAAACTAGAGGAACAATGGTCAACTATTACTAAAGAAGCTTGTGAACGTGGAACTAATACTCATAATGGTCTTGAAGATGGTGTTAAAGGAGCATCTATGTTTCAACAAGCTATTAATTATCTTGATAAGCGTGAAGATGGTGTAATGGTTACTATTGCTGATATACCAAATTTTGGTGCTAATTATAAACTTCTTAATCTTAAAGATTTTATTGAACTTACTAATAATCGTTATCCTCTTATTTATGATGCGTTTAAAATGTACACTGAAAGAGGATATAAGATTTATAGTGAAATTGGTATGTTTCTTATAGATTGGTTAATTAGTGGAACTATTGATATTCTTCTAGTTAATGAAGATACTAATTGTGCTGTTGTAGGTGATTGGAAAACAAATCGTGGTGGATTAAAATTTAGTAGTGGTTATTATAAGAAAGATAAAACAGTTAAACCTGCACAACAAACTAATGTTTGGGTTGATAAAGATGAACGACTTTTAGCTCCTCTTAATCATCTTCCTA
>OIDQ01001141.1_pt1 | contig 10108 bp, 8 predicted proteins | sample 1581511 | NCBI WGS metagenome assembly OIDQ01 (sample SAMEA3882526, study PRJEB24775) | human gut metagenome | biome: human-associated habitat; feature: intestine environment; material: feces | place: Netherlands | collected 2009/2010
TTTACGCAGACACTGACCACGTCCCCTACGGAACCAAGACCAAAGACCAGGTCATATCCTACGTAGACGAAATGATACAATTCATGTTATCCCATAACTGCAAAGCAGTGGTCATTGCCTGCAACACGGATCATTCAGATCGAAGAGCGGTTAGCAGGATGCCGAGAAACCCGCTGCGGGCATTTTGCCCGCCGCGGGTTCTCTTCGTTTTGATCGGTTTCCCTTGAAAAGTCATGCTTTTCCGTAAATGACCGTCTGCTGCCAGCCGCCGGAGCCTTCTTCCGTCCCGGTGTCTGGCAGGAGATCCGTTTCCGGCTCCGCAGGCTCCTCAGCCGGCGTCTCCGGCGGTGTGGACACAGCCCGGTTCTCCACTGCGATCTTCCGAGCGGTGATCCACTGGGTCCCGCTGTGCCAATAGACCGTGATCGTATCTCCCACGTTCAGCAGTGGGGCCTCCGGCACCTGCGCGGCGCTGACATACACGGAGAAGCCGCTCTCCCCCGCAAAGCGAAGGTAATAGACGCTGGTGCCCTCGATGACGGCGCTGCGGATCTCGGCGATGGTGCCCTTTGTCTCCTGGAGCGTCTGATCCTCTGCGGGCACCTCCGCATCGGCCCGGTCGATGATGCCGTTATTCAGCAGCGTTTTCCGGTAATTTTCCTCACACTGGGCCACGGTCTGCCCCGTCTCCACGATGTTGTACTGCTGGACGTTCACCATGGCATACATCTTCACCAGACCGTCCTCGCCCTTCAAAGCCATGAAGTAGGTGGGCTGGTCGGCGATATTCAGCAACAGCGGGAAGGTGGCGGAATAGCGCATCTGCTGGACCTGACTCTGGGCAGAGCTTTGGGCAGAGGTCTCCGTCGCACCGGCGCAGGGGTAGAACCGGGTCTCCTTGGTGCGCTGGTTGGTGAGGATAAAGCCGATGTTGGACTGGTCGCTGGTAACGGAGGTCACGCCGGTGTACATATACACATCGTCGTTGATGGCGATATAGTTCCAGCCGTCCGTGGTCAGCGTCACGTCCCGCTGGCCGAAGTAGGCGTTCAGAAAGCCGTTGTGGAACTGGCCGTAGTAGTCATACTGGTCCATGATGATGTCGGAGGAGTACAGCCGGTCCACCCAGGTGGGCACATCCTCGTAATACTGGCTCTCGCCGCTAACGGCGTTCACCAGCACGGCGCCCTTCACGTCCGTACCGCCGAAAAGCCCGATGCGCTTGACGATCCGGGAGCAGACCCAGTAGGGGGTGCCCTCCTCGTCGATCTCAAACACCGGCTCGTCGAACATCATGGTGGGATACTGGAACCGCAGGTGGCGGTAGAGGTTCCGGGAGAAGTGTTCCGCCGTGGTGTACTTCATGCCCTCGTCCAGCCGGACCACCTCCGCCTCCTGGGTCACCATGTCGATGACGATATAGGCAGGCAGACCGTTGGAGCGGTTGGTGAACCACTTGATGAGATCCCCGTAGGCAAGGCTCGTGACCCGCACGGGGCGGCCCTTGTAGTTGATCTGGGTGTAGTTGGGCAGGATCTCAAACTGAGACACCATATCCGCCAGCTCACCCAGCTTCCGGCTGCCCAGCCGGGCGGCGGAGTCGCTGTCCAGCATGGGGATCTGGTCATAGCGGATCTCCTCCACCTCCGTGACGAAGTCACCGGTGGTCAAGGGCAGCAGCTTGCTGTATGCCCCGGCCCGCAGCACCACCCAAGAGGAAAGGGAGCCAATGGCGATGGCTGCGATCATGGCGATCACCACGAAGAAGGGTATGGTGCACTGCTTTTTCACAAAGCCGAGATACCCTCTCGCACCGGTGCCCTGAAATCCGGAGGTCAGGACAGCGCAGCCGCAGTACACGGCGCACAGCAGGAACACAAAGAAGTAAAATTCCTCCGCATGGGGGTTCAGGGCGGGCAGCTCCACATAGAAGTACACCAGCCCCACCAGTGCCGTCACGGCGATGTTGATGAGGGTGCGGGTCACGGGAGTGCCGATGGGCTTCCGGGGCTTACGCTCCCGCTGAGGGCGCTCGCCCCCCTGTCCGAAATCTCCGGGGTTGAAGCCGCCGAAATTGAAGGTAAAGGGCATAGGGTTTGCCTTCCTTTCCAAAAGTTATCAAAACAGATACAAATTTATCATACCGGAAAAGTATGAACAAATCAAGGCCGCCCGCCGGCGTTGAGCCAAAAGGCCCCTCTGCCGCCGAACGCGGCAGAGGGACCTTGATTTTATTGGAAGGGCCGTTACTTGGTGACGACCAGCTTGTCGTCCTCCACAGCCAGCTTGGCGGTATCGCCGGTCTTGAGGGTGCCGTCCAGCATCTTCTCGGCCACAGCGTCCTCCACCTTGCTCTGGATGGCCCGGCGCAGGGGACGGGCACCGTACTTGGGGTCGAAGCCCTCCTTGGCCAGTTCCTTCACCGCCTCGTCGGAAGCGTCCAGATGGATGTCCATGGTCTCCATACGGTCCGCCACGGTCTTGAGCATCCGGCGGGCGACCTCCTCAATATTCTGCTCAGTGAGAGCGCGGAACACGATGATATCGTCGATCCGGTTCAGGAACTCCGGGCGGAAGGTCTGGCGCAGCTCCGCCAGAACGGTCTCCTTGGCCTGTGCATAGGCCGCATCGGCATCCGCCTCGGCCTTCTTATCGTCCGCGTCGAAGCCCAGCTTGGCGCCGGCAGCGGTCAGCGCCTTGGCGCCGATGTTGCTGGTCATGACGATAACGGTGTTCTTGAAGTCCACAGTGCGGCCCTGAGAGTCGGTGATCCGGCCATCGTCCAAAATCTGAAGCATGATGTTCCAGACGTCCTCGTGGGCCTTTTCGATCTCATCGAACAGCACCACGGAGTAGGGCTTACGGCGCACCTTCTCCGTCAACTGACCGCCCTCATCATGGCCCACATAGCCGGGAGGGGAACCAATGAGGCGGGATACTGTATGCCGCTCCATGTATTCGGACATATCGATCCGGATCATGGCGTTCTCGTCACCGAACATAGCCTCTGCCAGAGACTTGCACAGTTCCGTCTTGCCCACGCCGGTGGGGCCCAGGAACAGGAAACTGCCGATGGGACGCTTGGGGTCCTTCAGACCCACACGGCCACGGCGAATGGCCCGGGCCACGGCCTTTACAGCCTCGTCCTGACCCACCACACGCTTATGAAGGATATCCTCCATGTGCAGCAAGCGCTGGCCCTCGTCCTCTGTCAGACGGGTCACAGGGATACCGGTCCAACCAGACACCACAGCGGCGATGTCCTCCGCGTTGACGTCCCGGTGCTCCTGATTATTCTTGCGGCGCTTGTCACGCTCGATCTCCACCTGCTCCTTGTAGTCCTTCTCGATGTCCCGCAGCTGGGCGGCCTTCTCAAAGTCCTGGGCGTTGATGGCGGCGTCCTTGTCCTTGGACAGGGCGTTGATCTTCTCCTCCAGGCTCTTGAGTTCCTCGGAGGGTTCCTCCTGCTCCATCCGCACCCGGCTGGCGGCCTCGTCCATCAGGTCGATGGCCTTGTCGGGCAGGAACCGGTCATTGATATACCGGGTGGACAGCTCCACGGCGGCCTTCAATGCCTCGTCGGTGATGTGCAGCTTGTGGTGCTGCTCATACTTCTCCCGCAGGCCCTTCAGGATCTCCAGTGTGGCCTCCTGACTGGGCTCGCCCACCGTCACCGGCTGGAACCGGCGCTCCAGAGCGGCGTCCTTTTCGATATACTTGCGATATTCGTTCAGGGTGGTGGCACCGATGATCTGGATCTCACCGCGGCCCAGCGCGGGCTTGATGATGTTGGCGGCGTCCACAGCGCCCTCGGCGGAGCCTGCGCCCACGATGGTGTGCAGCTCATCGATGAAGAGGATGATGTTGCCGTTCTTCTGAACTTCCTGCATCACCTTCTTGATACGCTCCTCAAATTCGCCCCGGTACTTGGTACCGGCCACCATGCCGGAAAGGTCCAGAGACAGGAGCTTCTTATCCAGCAGGTTTTCCGGCACATCGCCCATGGCGATCTTCCGGGCCAGGCCCTCGGCGATGGCAGTCTTGCCCACGCCGGGCTCACCGATCAGGCAGGGGTTGTTCTTGGTGCGGCGGGACAGGATCTGGATGACCCGCTGGATCTCGTCATCACGGCCGATGACAGGGTCCAGCTTGCCGGTCCGGGCATCCGCCGTCAGATCACGGGTGAACTCTGCCAGTGTCTTGCTGCCCTTGCCGTCCTCCTTGGCGGAACCGGCTGCCTGAGTACGGCTGTCGCCGCTCTGGGCCGCTCTGGGCGCGGCGGTGAGCTTCTTCATCAGCGCGGTATAGAGCTGACGGGCATCCACACCGGCGGACCGCAGAATACGGACTGCCATGTTGTTGCCCTCCCGCAGAATACCGGCCAGCAGATGCTCGGTGCCGATGTAGGCATAGCCGCCCCGGATGGAATCCTCCATGGCGATCTCCACAACGTGCTTGGCGCGAGGGGTCAGACCCTGAGCGGGATTGCCGCCGGGAAGACCGGCGCCGACGCTTTTCCGAACCATTTCCGTCAGCAGGTCGTCGGTCAGGCCCGCCTCCGTCAGGACGGTGTGGGCCATGCCCTCGTCCTCACGCATCAGGCCCAGCAGCAGGTGTTCCGTCCCCACATAGCCGTGACCCAATTCGCCTGCGGCCTCTTGTGCCAGCCGCAGGGCTTCCTCCGCAGTGGGAGTAAATTTATTTTCATTCATAGTTCAATACCTCTTTTATTCTGGGGTGTGCGTTTTGTTTGAACGCGCCTGTTAAGCGCTTTCCTTGCTGTCCTTTCCGGACTCCTTGGCCTCCTTGTGGGCCTCCTCCAGCTTGTGGATCTCATCCCGCAGCTGGGCGGCCCGCTCGAAGTTCTCCTCGTGGATAGCCTTCTTCTGCTCCAGCTTCAGCGCATTCAGCTGACGCAGATAGGAGAACCGGCTCTGTTCCTCATGGCTCATGAGGTCATCCTTCTTTTCCTCCTTGACCTCCTGCACCGGCGCTGCGCCGATGGCGGGCATGGCGTCGAAGAAATCATCGAAGGGGCTTTCCAGCATCCGGTTCATCCGACCCAGCAGAGAGGGCATGGGGCTGAAGAAATCTCCGAAGAAATCATCATTGCCAAAGAAGCTGTCCCGCATGGACGGCCGCCGGTTAAAGAGCTTCTGGGTATACCCCAGCTTTTCCGCGCAGGCCTGGCAGAGATGGTGTTCTTCTGTTCTTCCGTTGATGCTGCTGCGATATACAAAGCTGACTTCATTCTTTCCGCAATTCTCACATTTCATAATGCATTCCTCCATAAACTGTATATAAATTTTTTCTTAACTGTGTTGCGTGCCGTTCCTCAGGCGTTCACACCTGTAAGATCAGCACCTGTCGCAGGATATCCGCCCGGACAGCGTCCCGGCTCTCCCGGGGCACCCGGCTCAGGGCCTTATCGCCCACGGCGGTGAGGATCGTCTGACCCATGTCCCGCTCCAACGCGCCGGACTGCACCAGATTGCTGAGGATAGCTCTGGCCGAAGCCAGATCCACGCTGCTGCCCAGACTGTTGATGACGTGCATCATCAGCGTCTGCCGGTCCACCTGCACCCGGGTGATGCGGATATATCCGTTGCCGCCGCGCCGGCTCTCTACGATGTAGCCCCGCTCCGGTGAAAACCGGGTGGACATCACATAGTTGATCTGGCTGGGTACACAGTTGAACCGCTGGGCCAGCTCGCTACGCTGGATCTCCAGCACACCGTCCTCCGCCGTATCCAAGCTATCCTGCAAAAAGCTGGCGATCAAATCTGAAATCCCCATGGGGACATCTCCTTTCTCGTCTCCGTCTTTTGACTTTGACTATCTTTAACCTTTGTTTGATTGTAGTATAGCACGATCTTTTTCAATGTCAATAGCTACTTTTGACTTTCTTTGACCATTTGTGTAAACAGTTTGTGAACGCTCATTTCCCCCATAGTTCGCATATACAGTTCAATATCTCTAACCGCCGAAAGGCCCTGCTTTTTCCAATGTTTTTCCGGTTTTTGTGACATTTTCACAGTTTTCTTTTTCCTTGGTAAGAATTTAACAAATCGCCCTTGCTTTTTAGAAATTGTATGATACAATGAAGGCACATTCTAATGGAGGTGTGTACACATGGCTTATAAGATTACTTCTGCTTGCGTCAGCTGCGGTTCCTGCGCAGACGTTTGCCCCGCCGGCGCTATCAGCCAGGGCGACGATCAGTACGTGATCGATTCTGCCGCTTGCCTGGACTGCGGTTCTTGCAGCGACACCTGCCCCAACGGCGCCATCGTCCCCGAGGAATAATTCTTAAAGGGATACATAAAACCGTCTCAGGCCCGATCCTGAGACGGTTTTTTTGTTTGCCGCCGGGACTTGCGGAGAAAGCGGTTCCCCTATATAATAATAGAAACGTTCAATGGGAGGTGACGGCGTGGAGCATTGGGAATACCTGAAGCCGGACGGGCTGCGGTTCGTCTGGGATGATACGCTGTTCCGCCCCGGCACGGACTCCTTTCTGCTGTCCTCCCTGCCGAAGCTCTCCGCCGGACTGCGGGTCTGCGATCTGGGCTGCGGCACTGGCCTGCTGGGGCTGCTGCTCCTGCAAAGGCAGTCGGAACTGACCGTCACCGGAGTCGATATTCAACCGGCAGCTGTGGCGCTGGCAGAGCGGGCCGCCGCCGAAAACTGCCTGACGGACCGGCTCACATTTCAGTGTATCGACCTCCGGCAGGTGCGGCAGCACTTTTCCACCGGCTCCTTTGATCTGGTGGTCTGCAATCCGCCCTATTACCCTCCCGCCTGCGGAAAAGTCTCTGCGGACAACGCCCGCCGCACTGCCCGCTCCGAAACGGAGGCGAGTCTGGCGGATATCTGCGCCGCCGCGTCCTATCTGCTGCGGTGGGGCGGAAAATTCTGTCTGGTCCACAAGCCGGAACGGCTGACGGACACAGCCTGCGCTCTGCGGGAGGCGGGCATGGAACCCAAGCGGCTGCGCTTCGTCCAGAATCGACCGGACACAGCCCCTTCCCTCTTTTTGATAGAGGGCTGCCGGGGCGGCAAACCGGGACTTGACATCCAATCCCCCCTTATTCTTCAAACGGACACCGGCGCTCCCTCCTGGGAGCTGAACGCCATTTACTTTCGAGATCAGGAGGTCTGACCATGGCAGGCATTTTATATCTGGTAGCTACGCCCATCGGCAATCTGGGGGACTTCACCCCCCGTGCGGTGGAAACGCTGGAAAACGCGGACTTCATCGCCGCGGAGGACACCCGTGTGTCCATGAAGCTTTTGAACCATTTCGGCGTGAAAAAGTCTTTGATCAGCTATCACGAGCACAATCACGTCACCGCCGGGCAGAGCGTTCTGAATCGACTGCTGGCCGGAGAATCCTGCGCTCTGATGACGGACGCCGGCACCCCCGCCATCTCTGACCCCGGCGAGGATCTGGTGCGGCTGTGCGCAGAAAACGGCGTGGAGGTCCGGGCCATTCCCGGCTGCTGCGCCGCCGTCAACGCCTTGGCTGTCAGCGGTCTGCCCACCGGACGCTTCACCTTTGAAGGGTTCCTCACTGTCAATAAAAAAAGCCGCCGGGAGCACCTGAATTCCTTAAAGGACGAGACCCGGACCATGATCTTCCACGAAGCCCCTCACAAGCTCCGCACCACACTGAATGACCTGATGGAGGCCTTCGGCCCGGACCGCCGGATCTCCCTGTGCCGGGAGCTGACCAAGCTCCACGAGGAGGTTCTGCGTTTCACCCTGGCCGAGGCCGTGGCCTATTACGAGGAGAACGCCCCCAAGGGCGAATACGTCCTTGTGGTGGCCGGTGCCGCCCCCAAAACCGGCGCCGTGGTGACGCTGGAGGACGGCGTGGCGCAAGTTCTTGCTCTGAAGGAGCAGGGGATGCGGCTGAAGGACGCCGCCAAGGAGGTGGCGGAGCACACCGGCCTTTCCAAAAACGAGCTGTACGCTGCCGCCTTGGAGCGGTAAGGGCAAAAAATCCCGGCACGGTCAAACCGCGCCGGGATTGCTTTATTTTGTGAAGTGCTGGTGGTCAAAAATGTGGTCTGAGCAGAAGCAGTGATAGCCCTGGCATTTGGAACAGTAGCGGAATTCCAGCTCCGGGTGGTCAGCGTCCGTGCGGCCGCAGACCTCGCACTTGTGGCGGTAGCCTCGCTCCGTCTCCGCCTTCTTCTGCTGCCGGACGGCGGACTTGAATTGAATAGTCTGTCTGGACCGCTGGCGGCTCTGGATCCCCAAAATGCTCTTGATATCCTCCCAGAAGAAGATCACGAAGTTCAAAATTGCCACCACAGCGGCCAGAGCACTGGCGTAGGCACCGTACCGCACGGACCGAGCGATGTTCCACGCCATCAAAGCGATGTCCGCCCATGCCAGCCACTTGGCCTTCAGAGGGATCACCCCGTAAAACCAGACCTGCGCGTCGGGATACATCACTGCGAAGGCCAGGAACATCGTCAGGTTGATGTAATAGGCGTCGGACAGGCTCCAGCCGTAATACCCCGTAGCCAGCGAGAGGATCACCGTGGACAGCACGCTGAACAGCATACCGCTGAGATAGTACAGGGTAAACTTGGCGGTGCCCCACTCCCGCTCCAGCGTCCCGCCCACGAAGTAGCAGAAAGACAGCATGATGAACAGCGATATGGGGCGATAGGTAAAGGGCAGCAGCACAAAGGTCACCAGCCGCCACACCTCGCCATGGAGCACATGGTAGAGGTCAAATTTCAAAAAGCTCAGGGCCGCCGACCCGGCGAACAGCGTCAAAATGTACGTCACCGCGTTGGCGATAACAATGTAGAGCATCAGGTTCGGTATGCCGAAACGAGGATGGCTGTACGCAAACCGGTCGATCCATTGGTTCAGTTTCTTCAAAATGGGTCCTCCTGTCATTCTTCAGGTGTGCCGGAGGCAAAAACCGCCGGACAGATGGCATTATTATAACCGTTCCTGTCAGAAAAGTCATCTTTAAATTGTGAACGTTTTCCGCCTGATAAATTTTTATAAAAAGATTCTCCGTTTTCGGTTGACAAACCGCCCCAATCTATGGTAAACTAATCAAGCGTTTGAGAGCCGGAGAACTCCTCTGCCGATGGAGAGATGTCCGAGTGGTTTAAGGAACCGGTCTTGAAAACCGGCGAGGCGCAAGTCTCCGTGGGTTCGAATCCCACTCTCTCCGCCAATTTCATAAAACACCATCGACCTGCGGAAGTACCCAAGAGGCCGAAGGGGCTCCCCTGCTAAGGGAGTAGGCTGGATAAAACCGGCGCGAGGGTTCAAATCCCTCCTTCCGCGCCAACCACGCAATCCTTGTGATTGCGTGGTTTTCTTTATATTTCAACGTTTTCAGCCGTTTTAGGCGGTAAAAATATTTTCCATTACGACAATAAAAAACTCAAAAAAGACATTTTATCTTCGATTTTACGAACGGAACCCCCTCGCTGCAAAAGTGAGGGGGTTTCTTTTGCTTTATTCAATTCCAGGGACTGTCTCCACCCTCTCCAAATATTCCTCGATCCATCCCTGTTCCGCCATGACAATCTCTTTCCCAATCTTCTCCGCATAGGCCCACTCCAACCGTGCCCCGGCACTCTCACGCCAGCACACCAGGAGAACATCCGTCGGCAGCTTCACCTCTTATTGACTTTTGTATGCGGCCTGATAGAATAATAAGGTAGAAAGAGGTGCATGGAATGGATACTGGTTTGAAAATCGTCTGCTGCATTAGTCTCGGTATTCTTTTTCTGTCTGTGCTCTTGTGTTTGGCTATTTAAGTCCCTCCGTCCGGAGGGACTTATTTTTTACGCTATTCCCTCGTCACGCTTCTGTGCTGCGCTCCGTCTGCCAATCTGCCCCAGTCTCCACGAATCTGATCGTACCAGACAGCAGATCCTTGCATCAAAAAAACAGTTCCTGTTTTAGCTTCATTGGCGGCAGATTTTTGTCAAGACACAAAGAAAGAAACCCGAAACCTGACGGTTTCGGGCTTCTTGTTGAAAAGTTCGCTCTTCGGCGCGTGATAGAAATATCAGCGCTTGGAGAACTGGGGAGCACGACGGGCGGCCTTCAGACCGGGCTTCTT
>OIDQ01001142.1_pt1 | contig 10106 bp, 6 predicted proteins | sample 1581511 | NCBI WGS metagenome assembly OIDQ01 (sample SAMEA3882526, study PRJEB24775) | human gut metagenome | biome: human-associated habitat; feature: intestine environment; material: feces | place: Netherlands | collected 2009/2010
TTCTTTTGTCATCTTCTTCTCTAACAGATATGCTTTCTTCTCTTTTACAGTCGGAACTTCATATCCATTTTCCAGAAGCAGCATGACGATTCGTTCGAATCCGATTGAGAATCCACATGCAGGTGTATCCTGCCCGGTGAATTTACCGATCATCTTATCATAACGGCCGCCTCCGGCTACAGATCCGCCGAAATCATCCATCGTCACTTCAAAGATAGTTCCTGTATAGTAAGACTGTCCTCTTACAAGTGTCGGATCGAATTTGATATTGAATTCGCATTCTTTTGCGGTCTCAACACTGGAAATGATCATTTCCATACTGTCTGCTGTCTCTTCACTTAAGCAGTCGCCCAGTTTTTCTTTCAGGAAACGGATACCTGTTACATCTGGTGCTACATCCTTAAATAACTGAAGATAAGTCTCTACATTTTCCTTTACATATCCCATCTCTTCTAATTCTTTTGCAACACCTTCTGCACCGATCTTGTCCATCTTATCCAGAATGATGAAGACTTCATCATAATCATCCTCACGGAAACCACTGTAAGCAGCCATTGCTTTCAGGATATTACGGTCATTGATACATACCGTAAAGTTCTGGAAGCTTAATTTGCCAAGCATAGCTGTCGTTGCAAGGATCAGTTCGATCTCTGCGAGATTTCCCGGCTCTCCTAAGATATCAATATCACACTGCATGAACTGTCTGAAACGTCCTTTCTGCGGACGGTCTGCTCTCCATACATTACCAATCTGCAATGCCTTAAAAGGTGCCGGCAACTCATTCGAATGGTTTGCATAATATCTGGCAAGCGGTACGGTAAGATCATAACGCAGTCCTCCGTCTACCAGATCGTTTTCTTCTTTTGCTGTATCGATCTTCAGTTTTTCTCCTCTTTTTAAGATCTTGAAGATCAGTTTCTCGTTGTCTCCGCCCTGTTTGCTGCACAGGTTCTCGATATGTTCCACACATGGTGTCTCGATGGAACAGAATCCGTATGTCTTATACGTCTCTTTGATCAGTCCGATCAGGTAATCACGGATCTCCATCTCACGTGGGAGCATGTCTTTCATACCGGTAACCGGTTTCTTCTTTAATGCCATAACCATTCTCCTTTGCGTTCTATCATTTCGTCGATCCTGTCGATGTAGGCATCTACCGCCTTGACATTCTCCTGACGGATCAGACGCGTCATTTTCTTCTTTTTACTGCCCGGCATAGGAATCGGATCCCTCAATACAATCTTTGTCGATGCTCCGGCTCCTGCGGCAATAATAGATTGTTTTTCTTCCATAATAAGTATATTGTATATTCCGGCTTTGTCAACCTTTGCATACCCAACATTTTCAAAATTCCCCGCAATATTCTTCTGTCTGTACAGATAATACGGGAAAAGATCCATCTCTTTTGCTGCCTTTGCAGCCCTCTCGATCATGCCGGAAAGGATCTCATGCGTCTCTTTCGCATCCCGGTTCAAATCCTCCATCTCCATTCTGGCTGCTCTTTTGATCGCCAGTGAATGCACTGTCAGACTGTCCGGATGCATCTGTGCAATCTGTGCCAGTGTATCTTCCATGTCAGAAATATCTTCTCCCGGAAGTCCTGCGATGATATCCATATTGATATTATCGAATCCAGTCTTTCTGGCCAGTGCATAGGCTTCTTTTATCTCTTCTACGGTATGTTTTCTTCCAATCACATCCAGCGTCTTCTGCTGCATACTCTGTGGATTAATGGAAATTCTTGTAATGTCATGATTCTTTATGACTTTCAACTTCTCTTCTGTAATGCTGTCCGGTCTTCCGGCTTCCACTGTATATTCCAGCAGGTATTCTCTCGAAAACTTCTCATCGATCCAGCTCATCAGCCGTTCCAGCTGCTCTGCCGTCAGCGTTGTCGGCGTACCTCCGCCGATGTAGATCGTATTTAATTTTTTGTTTTTCGAGCGTTCTGCGATAAATTCCAGCTCTTTGCAAAGTGCATCCACATATGCATCCACTTTTTCTTTCCAGCGATCCAGTGGTCCGGAACTGAAAGAACAGTAAGAACAGACCGATGGACAGAACGGGATTCCAACATACAGGCTATATCCGTTCTCGTAATCCAGTTCTTTTAAAATTTTCTGTTCTCTTTCGGCAATCTCCCATGCAAGAGCTGCTTTTTCTCCTCTCACTCTCGCACTTTCCCATGCCCAGTTAATATAATCTTCTTTTTCCCATCCGGCTTCCAGTTTCTGCATAGCAAGCTTGGTCGGGCGCACTCCCGTAAGCACTCCCCACGCAAGCGGCTCTCCTGTAATCCTTTCCAGCTGATCATACAGGCTCAGATCAATCTGCCGTTTTCTTTCTTTTTTCTGGCTCTCCTTCTCTGAATCTTCCTGTATCTTCCCTGTGCTTTCATCCCGACCTGCTGTGTCAGTAATTTCCACGGTGTTCTCAAATCCCACGGAAATTTCACGGTCATCCGGCAAATGTACCATTACATAATTAGAGGCTTTTTCATCCGTCTTACAGGATACTTCCTGTGACGGATAAAAAGCCTTTAATATATGATACGCATTATAAGTATAAGACTCGCTTTTACATATAATCTGAATCATTCTATTTCTCCATTCCGTTTTCTTTCACTGTCTTTTCTTATCGTTCATTATACAAATGGATTATGACGCTTTTCATAACCAATCGTCGTCTCTTCCATATGCCCCGGATATACATGCGTCTCTTCCGGTAATATCAAAAGCTTTTCTTTTACAGAACGGACCAGTGCTGATGCACTTCCACCTGGGAAGTCCGAACGTCCGACGGATGTACGGAACAATGTATCACCGCTAAAAAGAACATCTTCCTGTTCCATATAATAGCAGCATCCGCCCGGTGTATGCCCCGGTGTATGGATCACACGGAACTGAAAGCCTGCAATTTGAAGCTGCTGTCCGTCTCTGACCGGAACCGCATCCGCGAACTGATATCCTCCGCGCATATAACCAGAAGACAGATTGCTTTCACCGTCCATCATCATCGGTAGATCTGCTTCTTCCACATATACTGGAACTTTTATATCTTCCATCACATCGGAAAGTCCCATAATATGGTCAAAATGTGCATGTGTCAGAAGTATAGCCTTCAGCTTCAGTCCCTGCTCTTTCACGGCATTCTTTAATTTTGCCGGATATGCTCCCGGGTCAACCATGACCGTATCCTTTGTCTCTTCATTGATCACCAGATAACAATTGGTACCGATCATTCCCACTACGTATTTTTCTATCTTCATACTTTTAGCCTGTTGCCCTTTCTATATCTATGATTCCGGAAAGCTGCTGCAGCTTCTTCACGATGCGCTCCAATTCTTCACGGCCGTGAACGATGAATCCCATCTCGATCGTTGCCGTTCCCTTCTTACTGGTACGGACATTCATAGATTTGACATCTACGTTTCCCTCAGTGAAGATTCGGGATATCTCCATCAGAAGTCCCTGCTGGTCATTCGCATACATCTTGATCTCTGCAAGATACTGACCGCCGGATTTTTCCGTCACTTCGGTCTCCCACTCTGCAGGAATCAGTCTTGCACGTTCCGATTCGGACAGGTGGATCATATTAATACAGTCCGTTCGGTGAATGGAAAGTCCTCTTCCACGTGTAACAAATCCGACGATCTCATCTCACGGTACCGGGTTACAGCATCTGGAGAAACGGACTGCCATATCATCAATTCCCTTGACAACAATGCCACTCTTTGACTTGGCAATGTGTACTTTATTCTTCGCTGCTTCTGCAACTCTCTCCAGAACAACCTCATCGGTAATTGCCTGTCTGTGATCTTTTCCATATTCTTCAGCAAGACGATTCACGACCTGGCCTTCTTTTAAGCCGCCATGTCCGATTGCCGCCAATACAGAATCCCAGTCTTTGAATCCGTATTTTTTCTGAACAATCTCCTGATATTTCGGCTGGATGATATTTGCAACATTGATACTTTTCGCTCTGCAGTACGTCGCAATCATATCCTTACCGCGGATGATATTGCTTTCCTTGAACTCTTTCTTGAACCACTGGTTGATCTTATTCTTTGCCTGGGTACTCTTTACAATATTCAGCCAGTCACGGCTTGGTCCCTTGGAATTCTGGGATGTCAGGATCTCGATTCTGTCGCCATTCTGGATCTTATAATCAATGTTAACAAGTTTTCCGTTGACTCTGGCTCCTACCATCTTGTTACCGACCGCACTGTGGATCGCATAAGCAAAATCGATCGGAGTTGAACCATTCGGCAGGTTCTTTACATCTCCCTGCGGAGTAAAGCAATAGACATCCTCTGCAAACAGATCCAAATCTCCTTTGATCAGGTTCAGGAATTCTCTGTTATCCGACATGTCTCTCTGCCACTCCAGGATCTGACGCAGCCAGCTTAACTTCTCTTCCTCCTGTGCCTCCACACTCTTCTTACCGTCATTGGATTCTTTATACTTCCAGTGTGCAGCGATACCATATTCAGCTGTCTTATGCATCTCTTCTGTACGGATCTGGATCTCGAACGGCTGTCCGACCGAACTCATCAGTGTCGTATGCAGTGACTGGTACATATTCGGCTTCGGCATAGCAATATAGTCTTTAAAACGTCCCGGAATCGGCGTATACATCTCATGGATCACACCCAGCGCCGCATAACAGTCTTTTACAGATTCTACTATGATACGCACAGCAAACAGATCATAGATCTGGTCAACCGTCTTATCCTGATTCACCATCTTCTTATAGATACTGAAGAAATGTTTGACACGTCCGTTGACCTCTGCTTTGATATTCGCATTCTTCATATGTGTCGATACTTCTTCTACGATCTGCTCTACGAATTCTTCCCTCTCTGTCTTTCTTGCATTGATCTGGTTCACCAGGTCATAGAACACCTCCGGCTGGGAATACTTAAGTGCCAGGTCATCCAGTTCCGTCTTGATCTTAGATATACCAAGACGCTGTGCGATCGGCGCATAGATGTCCATCGTCTCTTTCGCTTTTTCTTTCTGCTTTGCCGGCGTCATGAACTGCAAGGTACGCATATTATGCAGACGGTCTGCCAGTTTGATAATGATCACACGGATATCCTTCGCCATGGCAAGGAACATCTTACGCAGGTTTTCTGCCTGTACCTCCAGTTTATCCGATGAATAAGAGAGTCTTCCCAGTTTGGTAACTCCATCTACCAGAAGTGCTACCTCATCTCCAAATTCCCTCCGGATATCTTCTTCCGTAAACTTTGTATCTTCTACCACATCATGCAGCATACCTGCCGCAATCGTCTCTTTATCCATCTCCAGATCAGCCAGAATGATCGCTACCCACAAAGGATGGATGATATATGGTTCTCCGGATTTCCTGCGCTGATCTCCATGCGCCTTTACCGCCAGCTTATAAGCCTTTTCAATCATAGAAACATCTGTGGACGGATGATACTTTCGGATACGGGCAATTAACATGTCATATAACCGGTTCGGGTCCTCATAATCTTCCTGAGATTTTACCGCATGCCCGTCTACAACTGCAAGCCCTTTCGTGTGATCTTCTGTCAGTGCTTCCGGTGCGATCCGGTTGTCCAGTGATTCATAGGTTGTCTTATCAGACATATTAACGCCTCCTTCCCTTGATTTCTCTCTTTTTATTTTCCAGGATATGTGATCACAGCGTCCACATCATATCCTTCTAATCTTTCTCTTCCTTTTAACCCGGCAAGTTCCATCAGAAATACTGCTTTTACCACTTCTCCGCCGAGGCTTTCGATCATCTTCACCATAGCCTCGTTGGTTCCGCCTGTAGCAATCAGGTCATCAATAATAACCACTTTCTGCCCCGGCTTGATTGCATCTTTGTGCATCTCGATCGTGGCTGTGCCATACTCCAGTTCATATTCAACAGAAACCGTCTCGCATGGGAGTTTTCCTTTTTTTCTGATTGGGATAAATGGCTTGTGCAGATTATATGCGATCGGTACACCAAAGATAAATCCTCTTGATTCCGGTCCTACAACCACATCAAAATCCACGTCTTTTAATTTTTCCTGCATCAGGTCTATCGCCAGATGTAATCCATCTGCATCCTGAAGGATGCTTGTTACGTCTCTGAATATAATTCCCGGTTCCGGAAAATCCGGAATACTTCTTACATACTCTTCTATCGGTTTCATGATACTCTCTCCATTTCTGTCTAAAATACAACTTTAAGTATACCATTACTCGTTCTGATTTTCAATCTATGGTTTTCACCCTGCAACGAGAGAAACCAGCTTAACGGTAATGTGTGATCACAATCTGCGGTGTTCTCTTTACCATATATTCATTGATATCAGGATAATAAGTCACCGCAATTTTTATATGACCGCCTCTGCCTTGTAAAAGAGCATCCACCTCCATGCGCCCGTAGGTCTCTTCCATATTCTTTAAGAATCCTTCCACATTCTGGAACAGCATGGCTTCTATAACACTTCCGTTTGCATCCTGTGCCTTTATCTTCAGTACATTTCTGTTCTTTCCAAGTATTCTCGCTCCCAGAAGCGTCACTCCGCGTGCGGCAAATATCGGCTTTGTATTCCCTTTTCCGAATGGTTCCAGAAGTTCCAGCTCTTTCACCAGTTCTTCCGTCACACAAAGAAACGGCATCTCCATATCAATCGTGACTTTTTCTTTCATTTCTTCTTCCGTCAGGGTGCAGTTCTCATTCAGTCTTCTCCGGAATTCTGCGATATTCTCTTTTTCCAGAGAAAGTCCTGCTGCCAGCCGGTGTCCGCCAAACTTCGTCAGGATATCTTTGCATTTATTCAGTTCCTCATACATATGATATCCGTCGATCGACCGTCCGGATCCTTTCGCACCATCCTCTGCATCCGTCAGTACGAATACCGGTTTGTAATAGCATTCCCTTATTCTTCCCGCAACAATCCCCGCAAGACTTTCATGACAATCCGGCAGATAGATGACCAGTACCCTGTCGTCGGATAAATCTGTCGTCTCCACCTGTTCTTTCGCAAGCTTTACTGCTTCTTCGGTCATATCCTTTCTGCTGTCATTTAATGCTTTTAAATCACCCGCAAGAATATCCGCTTCTTTCTGTGTACGCACCCGCAGAAGTTTCAGTGCCCGCTTTGCTGTATCCAGCCTCCCGCTTGCGTTGATACAGGGGCCCAGAACAAACCCTATATGATAAGAATTCAGACTTTCTTTATCAATTCCTGTACATTCTATCAGTGCTTTCAGTCCCGGATTCTTCGTTCGCTTAAGCATCTGCAGTCCTTCTTTGACAAAGATCCGGTTCTCATCCTCCAGATCCATCACGTCACCGACCGTTGCGATTGCAACATTTTCAATCAGATCATCCAGATCCGCGGAATCTTTTCCCATGCTTTCCCACAACGCCTCCATCAGTTTATATGCAACCGCCGCGCCACAGAGTCCCTTGAACGGATATACACAGTCCTTCTGCTTCGGATCGATCACTGCATCCGCTGGTGGAAGTCTGTATATCTTTTCTCCGTCTATTTCATCGAACGGGATCTCATGATGATCCGTTACGATGATCGTCATGCCCAGTTCTTTGCCATATGCAATCTCATTTGCTGCTGCGATTCCATTATCACAGGTAATGATCGTATCGATTCCGGCATCGTAAGCCCGGTCGATCAGATGCCGATTCAGACCATATCCGTCTCCTATGCGGTCCGGAATATCACTGTCCACATATGCCCCGAGACGTTCCAGCCCCTCCAGCAAAATATACGTCGCATTCACACCATCAATATCATAATCTCCGATCACCCGGATTTTCTTCTCCTCTGCAATCTTTTCTTTCAAAATGTCAATCGCCTTATCCGCATCTTTCATCAGCATCCCGTCATACAGATCACTGATCGTTCCATTCAGATAACGTTCGATTGCCTCTTCTCCGATCACATCCCTGTTGCGGATCAGGCATGCCAGTCTCGGACTAATCTGATATTTCTTTCCTATCGCTTCAAAATCTGCACCTTTGCGCAGCAGAACCCATCGTTCCATTTATCTTTATCCCCTTTGTATCTGTCCGTCAGAATATTATATTTCTATTTTAAAAAAAGCAGTTATGCCCTGTCAATAGGCATAACTGCTTCCCGGATCATTTTATGATCTATTTTTTCTTTTTCTTTGGCTGTGCTTTTTTGCCGACTTTCGTCTTCATTACATACCACAGTGCTCCTGTAACACATACAGAAGAATATCCACCGCAGACGATACCTACCATCAGAGGTGCTGCAAACTCACGAATAGAACTTACACCCATAATAAACAGTACCGCAACCATGATAAATGTTGTCAGTGAAGTATAAATACTTCTTGTCAGTGTCTGTGTAATACACTTATTTACAAGTTCTGACAGATCTGTATTTCTCTTCATAAGCGGAAGTTCCTCACGGATACGGTCAAAGATTACGATCGTCGCGTTGATCGAATAACCTACAATCGTCAGCATACAAGCAATAAATATACCTCCGACTGAGATTCTGGATACTGCATAGAATGCCAGTACAACCAGTACATCATGTAATAATGCCAGCACCGCACTTGTAGCAAAACGTACATCTTTGAAACGGAACCAGATATAAAGCAACATGAAAATTGTTGCCACGATCACTGCGATCACTGCATCCTGACGCATCTCATTACTGATCGTTGAACTGATATTTTCCGCTGTGATATCAGATTCTTTTACACCAAAATTATCTTCCAGTGCCTTATTTACCTTCTCACGTTCAGACAGACTTAAAGTTACTGTCTTGATGACTACCTGTTTTGTTCCGGATACTTTCTGTGTCTGGATATTATGATCTCCTGTCACTTTTTCTACAACAGGAACGATCTCTTTATCAATCTCATCGATGGAATAATCTTTGTCAAACTTCACATTCATAGATGTTCCGCCCTTGAAATCCAGACTGTAAGCCAATGCCCCGTTACCCTGGGCAGAATGTACTCCCATAACCACGAATCCTGCAAGGATCATTGCAATAGAAATACTGAAGAACACCTTCTTCTTGCCAAGGAAGTTGATTGGCTTTCTTTCTTTCATCTTATGGTAATATAGACTCTCTTTTCGGATTCCGATTCCATAGAACGCAAACACGATCATACGTGTAATCACCAGTGCTGTAAACATTGATACCACAATACCGATTGCCAGAGTCTGCGCAAATCCTTTGACTGTTCCGGAACCTTTAAACCACAGAACCGCAGCCGCGATCAGTGTTGTCACATTACCGTCAACAATTGCTGACATAGCTTTCTGGAATCCTGATTTCAAGGATACTTTTACACTTCTTCCTCTTGCCATCTCTTCACGTACACGGGCAAAGATGATAACATTCGCATCTACTGCCATACCAATACTTAAAATGATACCGGCAATACCCGGAAGGGTCAGCGTTACATCAAACGCATTCAATATTACAAGTACGATCTCTGTATAGATGACCAGCGCAAGGCTTGATGCCATTCCCGGAAGTCTGTATACAAAGATCATGAACAGGAATACAAGGATCAGACCAATAATACCGGCTTTTAAACTTGTATTCAATGCCTGTTCTCCAAGCTGTGCTCCTACTACATTGGAACGCAGCTCTTCAAGCTGAAGTTTCAGTCCACCGATACGGATCGTAGATGCCAGATTATCTGCTTCTTCATAAGTGAAGTCGCCTGTAATATAGGCCTGTCCACCTGTGATCTCAGACCGTACGACCGGACTTGAGATTGTCTCACCATCATAGATGATCGCAATCTGTTTTCCGATATTTTCTTTCGTTGCCGTTGCAAATTTGCTGGTACCTGATTTGGTCAGATTCAACTCTACAGAATATTCTTTATTCCCCATGTCATCCTGACCGGTTTTTGCAGACGCACTCTTAACATCTGTTCCCGTAAGAACTGTTTCTCCATCCGCTGTTTGGAATGAAAGGGAACCTGGTTTTCCAAGTTCATCCAGAATCTTATTGGCATCTGTAACACCAGGGATCTCAATGTTAATACGGTCATTTCCTTCCTGGTATACACTTGCTTCTGTACTGTACTGTTCTACACGCTTTTGCAGTTTGTAGA
>OIDQ01001173.1_pt1 | contig 9933 bp, 10 predicted proteins | sample 1581511 | NCBI WGS metagenome assembly OIDQ01 (sample SAMEA3882526, study PRJEB24775) | human gut metagenome | biome: human-associated habitat; feature: intestine environment; material: feces | place: Netherlands | collected 2009/2010
ATTAGAAGCGATAGTGAGCAAATGCTTTATTTGCCTCAGCCATCTTGTGCATGTCTTCTTTTCTCTTAACGGATGCACCTGTGTTGTTCATTGCATCTAAAAGCTCATTTGCAAGTCTTTCTTCCATTGTTTTCTCGCCTCTTTTACGAGAGAACATTGTTAACCAGCGAAGAGCCAGTGCCTGACGTCTGTCTGCTCTTACCTCGATCGGAACCTGATAAGTAGCACCACCGATACGTCTAGCTTTTACTTCAAGAAGTGGCATGATGTTGTTCATAGCCTCTTCGAAAACTTCAAGTGCTGGTTTACCAGCTTTTTCTTCGATTCTGGCGAATGCACCGTAAACAATTTTCTGTGCTACACCTTTCTTACCGTCTAACATGATGTTATTGATAAGTTTGGTAACCACTTTATTGTTGTACATTGGATCTGCCAGAACGTCTCTTTTCTGAGTATGTCCTTTACGTGGCACGTTACTTCCCTCCTTAATCATTGTGATTAAATCATCGGTACTCACGCAGATAACTATTGCATGTTCGCACTGGTAAGGTCCTATATTTAACCCGCAACCGGCAGGGTATATGGAATACCGTACAAATTCATAGTTCTAGTCTTCCGTGAATTTTCGATTGATTAATTCCTGCTGTCCCAAACAATAGGATCAGCTCTTAAAATTCTTATGAAACCTTTTTAGAATTATTTCTTTTTCGGTCTCTTAGCGCCGTATTTAGAACGGGCCTGTTTTCTGTTAGCAACACCTGCAGTATCAAGAGTACCTCTGATGATGTGGTATCTTGTACCAGGTAAGTCCTTAACCCTTCCACCACGGATAAGAACAACGCTATGCTCCTGAAGGTTGTGACCTTCTCCTGGGATGTAGCTTGTTACTTCGATTCCGTTGGAAAGACGAACTCTGGCGATTTTTCTAAGAGCTGAGTTAGGCTTCTTAGGAGTTGCAGTCTTAACTGCTGTACAAACGCCACGTTTCTGTGGTGCAGACTGTTCAACTGCTTTCTTTCTTAAAGAGTTGAATGTTTTCTGGAGAGCCGGAGCTGTAGATTTCTTTACAGATGTCTGGCGTCCTTTTCTTACTAACTGGTTGAATGTTGGCATTCCATTTCACCTCCCGATTTATTTCTCCATAGATTTTTCTATGGGGCCTTGCGGTTGCTATTCGTGTAATTACGCGCAAAAAAATTAAACGCTCCTTTTGCACGCTTGCTTATTATATCCCGCAAAACTTGCACTGTCAAGGGATTTCTCGTGAATTTTACAGTATTTTTTCATATTTTTATCATAACCAAAAAATCCTTTCCTCATACACTACATCACCATATTAAACTTATCTGACAATATGCTCCCCCTCCAACCACTTTACTGCCACTTCCCCACTGCGAATCCCAGCGCCGGATAATATTTATTTTGTGTGCATTTGCAGGATGCTTAGAGATACTTAGTCTGCGGAAATCTGCGTTATGAGCAGACCGTCTCACGTGTTTGAGCGAAGTTTGCAACGTAGCGAGTTTGAGAGGGCTGCTCATGCTTTTAGCAGATTTCTGCAGATTTATAGCAGTCCTAGTAAATAATGCATTTAAGACAGTTCAGCAGAGTGCGAAAGACAAGGAAGATATCTGCAGGCGTGCTGACGCACGGCAAAGATATCTGACGCAGGATTTCACACTCTGATGGGCTGGATTAAGATGCATTATTTACTAGAACTGCTATAATATCTCTTAGCGTCCGAAACCGCACACAAAATAAATATTATCCGGCGCGTCCCCTTCACTAACAATTGCATTTCCCCCTCCCTTTTATTATAATAACAACCAAAGCAAACAAATCAACTTGCAGACACACTATAACATTCTATAAACTCAGGAAAGGACACTATAATATATGAAGAAACCCAGCATGATCAGCATCCTTCTGTTTCTGACAGGACTCCTGTGCATCATAGCCCTGATCTTCTTTAACAGGACCACACTGCACCAGATCCTCACTACCGAAAAAGAAGTCGACACAATCTCCGAACAGATCACTGCAAAACACGACGAAGTCAAACAGGCAGTAGACAAGTACACTACCGCCATAGACACAGTCCAGTCAAATATCAATCGCATGAAACAAAAACAACAGACAGCCACACAGAAGAAAACCAAAGAAAAAGCTGAAATCCCGGAAGAATCTTCATCAAGACCTTCTGTATTCAGCCAGAACAGCACCATCGCTTCTTCTGATTCCAGTGCCGGCGTGTTCTCCTCCGAAGCAGAAACAGGCGGACATATAATAGGAATTGATCCCGGTCATCAGAGTGAATCCATAGATATGAGTGCCCAGGAACCAAACGGTCCCGGTTCTTCTGAAATGAAAGCAAAATGTACCAGCGGAACTCAGGGAACCTACAGCGGTGTTCCCGAATACCAGCTCAATCTGGAAGTCTCTCTTCAACTAAAGGATGAACTGGAACAGAGAGGCTATCAGGTAGTCATGACACGAACAGACAATGAAACAGCCATCAGCAACATGGAACGCGCACAATATGCTGCTGCACAGGGCGCAGAAATCTATGTCCGCATCCATGCAAACGGCGATGATTCCCATACTGCATCAGGAGCACTGACCATGTCGCCCTCTCAGAATAACCCTTATATCCCACAACTGTTTGAACAGTCTGATCGATTATCCCGATGCATCATCGATTCCTACTGTGCTGCAACAGGTTTTCAGAACCTTGGAATCCAGTACACTGACACGATGACAGGAATTAACTGGAGCACTGTTCCTGTTACGATCCTTGAAATGGGATTTATGACAAGCCAGAATGACGATCTGAAAATGAATGACGCAGAATTCCAGAAAACAATGGTACAGGGAATCGCAAATGGCATTGACAGCTACTTTGCATCATGATGATGTAAGTGTCAAAAAGCATTTTGCCCCTGACTTGATATCTGCGGATTGCTACGCAGCTTCGCAGTTCCCGCAATCCTGATTACAATAATAATAATTACGAAAGGAAAACCGCAATGAATAAAAAGCCAAATGAAAAACCTATTTTTCTCTATATAGTGATCGGCATACTGACTGTTGCAGTGATTGCACTGGCAGCTGTTTCATTTTTATCACTGAACCATCTCGTCACACTACAGCAAAAAGTACAGACACTCTCCAAAACCGTAGAGGAGATTTCCACTGATGCAAATACCCTTATCAGTCAGGCAGATCAGTTAGATGAATTAAGAGAACAGGAAAGTTCTGTCAAGGCAGCCACCGGAGAAACATCTCCTGCACAGTCAGAATCCGCTGAACCCTCTTCAGAATCCGAACAGCAGAACGGAACACTTTCCCCTTCCTCCAACAACACATTTACCGACAACACTGATTCCAGCATGGACAATCTCCTGAAACAGGTACAGTCCCTGCTGCCGGCTGATAACGGAACCTGGTCCGTCTATGTCTGCAACCTGCCGAAAGATTCTGAAGGCATGATCAACGATACTCCCATGCAGGCAGCAAGCCTGATCAAACTGTATATTATGGGAGCTGTATACGAAAACTACGATACCCTCTCCCAGTCTCACAACGGAGACGAAATTGACAGTAATATTTCAGCCATGATCACTGTCAGTGATAATGATGCTGCCAACACTCTGGTAAACTGGCTTGGAAACGGCGATGACTCTGCAGGCATGGCAAAAGTAAATGGCTTCTGCCAGGAACATGGTTTCACCAGCACCCAGATGAACCGCCTGCTTCTCGCAAGTAAAGAAAACGGCGACAACTATACATCCGTCAAAGACTGTGGAACCTTTTTAAAGCAGATATACCAGACTGTCAATGGAACCCTTCCCGCTTCTACTCTTCCAAACGCAGATGCAATGTATTATCACTTAAAAATGCAGCAGCGAAAAAACAAGATCCCTGCACAACTTCCAGAGGGCGTCGGTACTGCCAATAAGACCGGCGAACTTGACACTGTAGAAAATGATGCAGCGATCATCTATGATACAGCCAAAGGAATTGACCTTGTAGTATGCTTTATGTCACAGGATCTTACTGATACCGGTGCAGCCCAAAGCACCATTGCTGCAGATGCACGTGCTATCTACGGATATTATAATGAATAAACACACTCTTCTGAATCTACAGTCTATCCAGATAATTATCATAAATCAGACAGATATTCGCAACCTCCGCAGGTGACTTACTTGATTCAGTTAAAAGAAGGAGGCACATCCCTTAACGGGTTGTGCCTCCTTCTGCAAATTCAACAGGAAGAATCGTCAATGTCTCAATCTCTTCCCCTTTTATTTTCTTTAATAAAAGTTCCACAGCCTTTCGTGCCATATCCGGCACCGGCTGTACAATTGTTGATACCATTATGCCTCTTCAGCTTCTCCTTCTTCATAGGACTTCTCCCATATCTCCGAAAATACTGCCAGCGGACAGTCTGTGAGAAGGCACATGAGAAGGAAACATTCGTATGGATTTACTATGTATATCTCTCCCATTCCACATCGAAGCAGAATATCCTGAATCTCATCCAGAAAATGCTTGTATCTGTTAAACGGATCATCATCCTCCATTTCCTGGGAGACGATAAAGAATTCCAGTGTGATCAGGTCAAAGCGCTCCACCGGGAGTTTGTGGCTTAAAATATTTGTAATCCTCTGCCTGCTGAAACGCTTCTGGCTGAAATGCTTTGCCAGAATGGAGGCAGACATTTTCTTCAGATTGCCCATTTTGTTGATGGGGATTCCGCTGCAGATTACTTTTTCCACATCAGAAGGTGTGATCCGCTCTGCTGTCCACACCTTATCCCCACCTTTTTCCTCTTCATCATGCTGATACAGTCCGGCAATAATCTGCTTCGCATGATATAAAAGCTTTGTAAACTCCTGAAATGCCTGACTTTTCTCAGATATGGGATCTACTCTTTTTGATTTCAGTCGGGCAAGATAATCGATCAGTTTCTCCTCCGTATCAAGGCACAGGTTGCTTCCGTATAAAACCTGAGTATTTTCCACTTCCACAGGAGCGAGTATCTCATATTTTTTCTTCAATTCCTCTGCTTTGTGATAACCCTGCTGCGTACTGTAACAATACCAGTAGATCACCTCGTCCGGATTGTGAAAATCAAAATCCTGTTCTTTCAGTACTCTTGTCAGGAAATCCGACACATCCTCTGTGGTCATTTTCAACCCAAACCCCAGAAGAAAAACAGTTTCTCTTTTTACAGATGCCTGATTCAGCCAGTTATTCACCAGTGCCGACAACTTGGTAGAGGTAGGATTCATGGATTTAGGCGTATAGGTTTCCTTAAAGGAATCTACTACGATCTCCTTATACACTTCCTGTGGAACCTCCGAGAAGGGTTCTTCCAGCTCTGCCCTTTCATAAATATATCTCTTCAGATGGTCGCCAAAGGACACCAGTTCCATCTCTTTATATAAATAGTGGAAAATAACATCCGCATCTTCGTCTTCAAAACTGTCCAGACTTACCACCTGTCGAAATCTCTGTGCCGCCCTTCTGGTAAATTCATACTCCTGTACTTTATCAAACGCAACATTCTGTTCAAAATCCAGATCCTGCATACGGTTCTTCATGCTGCCCCACCTCTCATTTTTTATCTTTCAGATTTTTCATCCATTCTTTCATTCTGCGGACTGTATCCAGCTTCTGTACTTCACAGAGCACGATCGTCACATTATCTCTCCCACCTTTTTGGAGAGCATTTTTAAGAAGATCATTTACAATCTCCGGGATTTCCATATCCTGTGACAGAATCGCCTCTATCTCACTGTCCGAAAGCATATCTGTTACTCCATCTGAACACAGAAGATATCTGTATCCCTCCTTATGCTCGATTTCTGTCACAGAAGGTTCCAGTCTCTGCAGCTCTTCAGGAAGTCCAAGATACTGGGTTAACGGGGCTTTCCCAACTGCCGTACCACCAAAAACATGGTCTGTGGAAATCTGCTGAAGCTTACCACCATCCATAAAATAAATCCTGCTGTCCCCAAGATTGCAGGCAAACATAGACTCTGGTGTAAAGAGGAGCATCGCCATTGTGCTTCCCATGCTCCAAATATGATGCTCTGTTCCATATCTGCATACTGCCTGATTCATCTTCTCACATACATCGTCTATAAAATCTTCCGGCATATCCCTCAGCATTCTTTTATTCGCATTATAAAATTTTCCAAATTCTTCAGATGCAAGAAAGGCTGCAACCTCACCACAGCTCTCTCCTCCCATACCATCAAACACCGCCATCGCCGGTACTTTGTTTTCCGAAATGATTTTCGAACACACACCCTTTGTTCCTTCATTATCCATTGGAAGGGATTCCCCAAAGCACCAGAAATTATCTTCATTATTTGCCCTTATATTTCCCATATGACAGGTATATGCACACTCAATCTGATACATTGTCATTATTATTCTTTGTTCCTTCTCCCTTCAATGCTTTCAATGAATTATTCCAGTATTTCTCGCCACGCTTTACAAATTCCTCATTATCCGTTTCATTATCGTGACATTTTCCATTGGAATCAATCCACCGGATCAGCTCGCCATCATCATAGTAATAGTATTCTGAAGTTTCATCATACCAGATATATGCAAAGAATAATTTCTCTCCCCAGTAGAAATATTCTTCATAAACTCCATCTCCGGATTCTGCCGGATAGACCAGCGCTTTCATGCATTCACTCTCAATATCCAGATTTCCATCTGCCTGCTGAGTAGTCTTTACCCTTCTCAGATATCGCAGAACAGTTCCTTCTGTTCCAACCCAGTCGTAACTGTTCAGATTATCTGTGATAGTTGTTGCCTGCTCCTTGATCGTATCCAGAGCTTTGGAGAAATCTTTGGATCCGGATTTTGTGGAGCTGTATTTCTCATCATCCAGAATTGCGATCGGATTATCCTCCTGTCCTTCCTGAGCATGATCTTTACTTACTCTGTAATAGACGGCGGCCATCATAAGTATCGCTGTACCTGCCACAATTGCAAGCAATGCCCTGCGCAGCAGCTGTTTCTTCCTGCGTCTTCGCTTTCTGGCTTCCACAGCACGCGCAGATCTTATCGCAACTGTTTCTGATGGCGTTTCCTGTGGCTGTATTTTCTGTTCTGCTACAACTGACATTGTTTCTTTATCTGTAAAGCTGCTCGCCGGAACATTGTTTACAGCACGTTTTCTTTTTGCAGCATTCTGAAAATCTGATGTTTTTTTATTTCCCCGGGTATTCTGTACTGACGTATTCTGCACTGTACTTTTTCGTACATTTTCGGCATCTGATGTAACATTCTGTGCTGCTCTGCCGTTCTGTGCAATTGCACTATATGATTCTGTTTTATCCGTTCCTGCTTTCTGAACACCGTTTTGTAACTGCCGGATTCTGCCAGATCTTCCATTTTTCAGATCATCCAGCGCACTATAAAGCTCCTCCGGTGTCTGATATCTCTGTGCAGGATCATAAGCACAGGCCTTCATGATAATACGGGCAAACTGTGTTCCTGCATCCACAGGTGCACTCATCTGCTCTCCTGCAACACGCTTATTTAATGCATTTTCCTTATCCCTGTAGGTAATAAACTGCTTCTCCAGACTCATAAAAGGCAGTCTGTTATGATTCATCAGTCTGTACAATACAATTCCAAGGGAGTAAATATCTACTCTGCTGTCATATTTCTTACCCTTATACATCTCAGGTGCCATATAAGAATAGGTACCTTTCTTGGAAAATCCACTCATGGTTCTCTCAAGTTCACGTGCAATTCCGAAATCTCCAAGCTTAAAATCGCCAAATCTGGATACAAAAATATTCTCCGGCTTGATATCCCTGTGAATGATCTTAAGTTTCCGGCAATATTCCAGTGCCTTACTCAAATCCATTCCCAGCTTTATTACCTCTTTCTCAGTAAGCTGCTTTTCCGCACAGTAATCCATAAAACTTGTCAGATATTCCATCCTTATGGAAATCTCCCATCCAATGACATCCAGATATTCCATAACCTTAAAATCTTCTACAGAGACAATGTAAGAGTTTCCTCGAAAGTATTCCATGGTACTGATTTCCTGAATACATTCCTCAACCAGATTCTGAAAATACTGTCTTGTGGACTGCTCATCCCCTGTTTCAGAACGTACGCTGTTCAACTCGCTCTGGCTTCCGGGTATATTGATGATCTTGATAGCAGAATAGAAAGATTTTCCACGTTCTGTTCTCTGTGCCTTATACACCTTTCCAAAAGAGCCTTCGCCGATTTTCTCTATGATTTTCCATTCCGGCCATGCTGAAACCGGAAGTTCTTTATCCATATTGCACCTCCATTTCTGTTCAATTTCTATTTCCTTCCCTGTCCCGGTCAATGCTTTTTACAAGATGTTACCGGAAACAAAAATGTATATTTATCATAACTGTAAAAATACTTCACAGTTCATTACCTGCTCATAATGTACTGGTATTATAACACAAAAAGCAGTTTCTTTGTATTTTTCTCTTTTTTCGGCAATGGAATGTTCCGGAAAATAAAAGAGAACTACCTCGCCGGCAAAATCTGTCGGCACAGATAGTTCTCTTATAAATTCATATTAAATCAGTCCGGATAAATTATCTACTCCGCTGGATCATTCGTTGTCTTCTGTATCGTCTAAAGCTTCGGCCTGATCATCAGCTTCGTCTTCAGCAGCCTCTTCTTCATCAGATTCTTCAACATCGAATTCTTCATCCTCCGGAAGTTCTTCATCCATTGTGATCATCTCATCATCTTTGATCTCTTCATCTTCAGGAAGTTCTTCATCCATATCTTCAACATTTACTTCCGGTTCAGGCATTGTGCTGTTGAGCCTTACATCTCTGTAGCGTTTCATACCGGTACCTGCAGGAATCAGTTTACCGATGATTACATTCTCTTTCAGACCGATCAGCGGGTCAACTTTACCCTTGATAGCGGCTTCAGTCAGAACTTTAGTTGTTTCCTGGAAGGAAGCGGCTGACAGGAAGGAGTTTGTAGCAAGAGATGCCTTGGTAATACCAAGCATAACCTGTTTTCCATCTGCAGGCTGTTTGCCTTCTTTTTCCATCTGCTCGTTAACGTCCTCGTATTCAAGGAAGTCAACCAGTGTTCCAGGAAGGAATTCTGTATCTCCGTTATCTTCGATACGGATTTTCTTCAGCATCTGACGAACGATAACTTCGATATGCTTATCGCTGATCTCAACACCCTGGAGACGATATACACGCTGTACTTCACGGATCATATAATCCTGAACTGCACGTACACCCTTGATTCTCAGGATATCATGCGGATTTACGCTACCTTCTGTAAGTTCATCACCTGCTTCAAGGATCTGTCCGTCTGTGATCTTGATACGGGATCCGTAAGGAATAAGGTAAGTCTTGGATTCACCTGACTCCGGATCTGTAACAATAACTTCACGTTTCTTCTTGGTGTCACGAAGCTGAACTTTTCCTGCAAATTCGGAATATTTCAAATACTTTGCAATTTCGGCAATGTCATATGCCTGGTCGCCAATGCGTTCCAAGTCTGAAATAATCTTCAGAGCAGAAGAAACCGACCGCAAATCACTGGCAACGGGCTGCTGCATCAAAAGCAATCGCATACAAAGCCGTTCAATCTCACGTTCCATCTGGTTGATGTCCATTTCTGTGGACTCTACCTTTTTCAGCAATTCTGCATCGCCGTTCAGCATGCCTTTTACCGAACAGGAAATCGCATCTTCACACATTGCACCCATCTGAATCAGCCGTGTTTTCATCGTCATCAGCTGCTGCGTATACAGTTCTCTCATTTTAACCGAACCTCCCTGTAATGTAGTCCTCTGTCCGCTGATCGCTTGGATTGGAGAACAATTTTTCCGTTTCATTGAATTCTACGACTTCTCCCAACAGAAAAAATGCG
>OIDQ01001174.1_pt1 | contig 9925 bp, 8 predicted proteins | sample 1581511 | NCBI WGS metagenome assembly OIDQ01 (sample SAMEA3882526, study PRJEB24775) | human gut metagenome | biome: human-associated habitat; feature: intestine environment; material: feces | place: Netherlands | collected 2009/2010
TGCCGCGCATCTTACCCGCCGGCCGCAGCCGTAATTAAAACTAGACGTCCGTGCTATTCAGTCAGCCACAATCTTGGCATACTCGTCAGCGCTAAGCAGGTCAGGCTCGTCATCCTCAAGCTCGATCTTGAAAATCCAGCCCTCGCCGTACGGATCGTCCGTCACAATGCTCGGATCGTCCGCAGCCTCGTTGTTGACGTAGCGGATGGTGCCAGCCACCGGCGAGACCAGCGCGGTGACCGCCTTGGAGGATTCGAATTCCGCCACTTCGTCGCCAGCTTCGACCTGCGTACCAACTTCAGGCAAATCGATGTACACGAGTTCGCCGAACTGTTCGGTGGCGTATTCGGTAACGCCCACCATGGCGGGTTCGACGGAGGAATCCACCCACACGTGCTCGTCGGAGTATTCGAGGTGCTCGGGCACGTCGAGGTTCACTTTGCTATCGTTTGCTTCGCTCATGCCGCCCATTGTACGGCGTATGCGAACGCCGCGCACCCGCGCCACGCGTAACGGGTCAGCGTACCGGTCCGGATGGCATGGCGCCGACTACCTGCACGATGGTGCCTTCCGGGCAGTTGTCGTAGATCCACTTGGAATCGGCTTCGTACATGTTCACGCAGCCGTGGGAGCCGTAGTGCGCCGGGTCGCCGTGGGCGATGCCGTAATTGTTCCAGCTTGCCGTGTGGAAGCCTTCGCCGCCGTAGAAGTAGCTTACCCACTTCACACCCTTGGACAGGTAGCGCGAGCCGTCGTCGTTCAGGCCGGTCATGTCCTGGATCTGATACTTGAGGTAGATGTAGAAGGTGCCCAGGTCGGTTTCGTGCTTGCCGGTGGTGCCCGTGCACACCGGGAAGGTCTTGACGGCCTCGTCGTTGTGATACACGGTGGCGGTTTGCGCGGTGCGGTCCACCACGATGCGGTATTCGCTCTTCTTCTGCACGGTTTTGAAGTTCTGCACGTCGCCGTCCACCGGAATGGTGGCGCCTTGGCCGTTTTTGAGCGCTTCGCCGATCTTCGGTGCGAGCGCCTCCATGTTCTTGACCTTCACGCCGTTCACGCCTTTGACGATGGTGGCCAGCACTTTGCCGCTGTTGTCGACGGCGTCTTCCTGGTCGACCGCGTCCTGGTTGAGCTGGGCTGGGACCTGCTGCTGCACGTAGTTGGTGATGGCGTTGTCATCGTAGGACAGCGAAAGCGTGCCGTGTTCGAGGTCGGCGTCGGTTTTCAGCCATGAGGCCACGACTTCGGCTGGAATCTGGAAGGTCTTGCCTTGTCCGTTGTCCAGCACGATCGGCGCATTCAGTCGCGCGTTTGCCTGGTCGGCCACGTTTTGGGCTTCAGGCAGTGCGACCGGCACGTCGATGGTTTCGTACGTGATCGTCACGCTGCCGCTGTGCCCCGGGTTCGCGATGGCTTTGGCGACCGCGTCGATCACGTTGTCCACCTTCGGGGACCTGCCGCCGCGGCCTTCCACTGCGACGAAGGCGCGCGCGTTGGCATCGTACGATGCGGTGGACGGTACCGCGCGGTCGGTGTCCTGCACGAATTTGTCGGTGACGAACGTCCTGAGGGCCAGCTTGTTGGACTTGGCGTTCAGTGGCACGTTCTTCTTGACGAACGGGTTGACTTCGTTGATGTATTCGAGTGCGCCGTTGGTCTGGTGCTTGGCGGCGAGCAGTTCCGTGACCGTCTTGTCGACGTTGTAGCTCACGCCGAGGTCGCTCAGGCTGCCGGAAGCGTTGTTGCCGTTGCCGTCCTTGATGTTCACGGTGGTGTTCTTCACGGCGGCCGTCACCGTGTTTTTCAGCTGGTCGGCGGTCTGTCCGGCCACACTGGTTCCGCCGAAGGTCACGCCCGGCGCGGCCTTGTCTTGGAAGTACCAGCGTGCGGTGAAGAAGCCGGCGATCGCGGCGACCACCAGTACGGCGAGCACGATTCCGGTGATGATCAGCGGCAGTTTGCGTTTCTTGGCCACGACGGCTTCTCCTTCGACCGGCATGGTGAGCACGGGAATGGCGGGAGCGGGCGTGGATGAGGGCATGTCACCGGTAGGAATGGCACCAGTGGGAACAGCTCCGTTGGGGACAGTTCCGGCAGGCGTGGTTTCGGCGGCACCGGCCGTCGGGAATGACTGGAACGGCTGGGTCTGGTCCGATGCGAAATTCAACGGCGGCATGGTCTCGGTGGCGGCGTTGGACACGTCGTCCTGTTCGGACACATCGGCCACGTCGGCGAGATTGATCGTATCGCCGTTCTCACCAGACTGCGGCGGCACGGCATTCACCCCTTCAAACGAGATGCCGGCGAAACTGTTGTCCGTATCGTTCTGCCCACTTCTATCAGACATGTATGTGGTTTCCTCATTCACTCTCTTAACGGTACATACCATGCAGCATGATACGCAGACGAGTGCCCAAACGAATACCTAAACAAGCTCCCCCGGCAACCGCCCCGAAGACAGGCTCAGCCGATACCACCTTTTAATGACAGGTCTTGTCACGGCAGGTCGTGGCCGAGCCATTCCTCAATCATGTAGCGTGCGATCGTGGCTTTGCCCGGAGCCTCCATACGTCCCGAAACCAGTTCGCTCATGTATTCGTCGCGTGTGACCCAACGCGCCTGCAACGTTTCCTCGCCGTCCACGTGCACGTCGGTGGTGACCGCCACGCCTTTGAACGCCATCATGAGAGACGAGGGGAACGGCCACGGCTGGGAGCCGAGGTATTTGAGTTCGCCTATTTCGATGCCGACTTCCTCTTTGGCTTCGCGTCGGCATGCGTGCTCCAGGTTTTCGCCAGCCTCCACGAATCCGGCCGAAACCGAGTACAGGCCGTTGTTGCGCCATGCGCTGTTGTGCTGCAGCAGCAGACGGTCATCATGGTCGACGATCGCAGTAATCACCGCTGGCTCGATTCGGGGGAACAGCAAACGATTGCCATCCTCGTCGTTCGTGCAGTGCTGAGCCCAGCCGCCGAGCGCCGGTTTGACGGGCGCGCCGCACGTCGGGCAGTGACGATGTCGGGCGTGCCACATGATGAGCGAGATGGCGGAGGTTGCCTGTCCGGCTTCGCGTGCGCTGGCGTGGGGCGCGAATCCGCGCAGGTCCACCCAGTCGAATCGGGTTGCCGCGCTTTCCAGCAGCGATTTCGCGTTTTCCTGCGATTCATGCGCCGGCACTTCGGCGAACGCGTCGTCCGCTCCCCCGCTGCGAGCCGTCGCAGCCGTAATCGTCGTATCGTTCGGCTGGACGTGCGTCACGTCCACGGCGACGACGTGCTCGCCCAATCGTCCGCCGTACGAGCCGAGGAATATGGCGAGCGCCGATGGGTGCGATTCGAGTTCCGCGGCAACGTACGCGCCCGGCAGTTGGGCGAGGCGCATTTTCACGTTGGCGTAGTCGGCGATGGCGCCTTGGCCGTGCGGCACGGCCACTTTGCCGTCTTTGACGAGGATGACTTTCGTTGCCGGTTCCGCCAGGACTTTGGCGAACAGGTCGGGTTCGCCGCGTCGTGCCACTTCGTAGTCGATGTCTCCTTGGGCGAGTGGCAGGAACGGCAGGGTCTGCGTCAATGCCAGTGGTGAGAACACGCTCATGGTTGTGTTGCCTCTTTCATGCGTGTTATATACGGAATATATTCGTTATACATACGTAGTACATATTTCGTATATACGTTTTATATATTTTCTCTATATCTTGTCGATACGCCGGATGGTCTGCCACAGATAATCGTCGCAGCCGGCTCAGCCGACTCGCTTCACCAGTTCCAGTAACGCGGCGGCCACCTGGTCGGGGTGTTCGTACGCGCTGAAGTGGCCGCAGTCGTCGATCACCGTCATCGTCACGTCGGTTTTCGTCATCGCGTCGGCGACCGGCTTCATCACTGCCGGCGGGCTGGACGGGTCCTTGTCGCCGCAGATTACTGCGACTGGCACGTTGATGTTCGGCAGCACATCGTTCAGGTCGGGACGGCCAGCGGCCATGCGTTCGCGCCAGGCGATGCCGTCGGCGGGCTGCTCGTTGATCCACGTTTCGAACTGCCTGCAGTAGGCGTCCGACTGTTTCACGGTGGAGTCGGCTTCCGACGGCACGGCGAATCCCATGACCGGCTCGTGTGTGCCGGTCGTTTCGCAGTCGGTGGCGATTGCGACGCGCTTCAATCGCATGTCGGCGGAGTCGGCGTCGGCTTTCGTGTCGCACAGGGCGAGCGCCGCCACCGCTTCCGGATGCAGGCGTTGGATGTCGAGAATCAGGTAGCCGCCCATCGACAGGCCCACCCAGATGGCTTTGCCGTAGCCGGCGGCGTGCAGCAGGTCCACGTACGCGTCCGCCATGCGGTCCAGTCCTTATGGGAACGCGCCGTCGGCGTCCTTGCCGCCGCTGTCTTCGTCGGACGGAATCGGTCCTTCGCCGGCGCCGGGCATATCCGGAGCCCAGATCGCAAATGGTTTCACGCCTTGTTTCACAGCTTGGTCGCGTAAAGCCGCCGCGCACTCGTCCCACATGCGGTGGTCCACCGGGAAGCCGTGCACGAGCACCACCGGCGTGGTTTCGGTATCGTTGCCGCCGTCCGTATATACGTTGTTGTTCAGTTCAATCGTCATATTTTTCTAATCCTCCCCTATCTGTCTATTCGCCTAGTTTGCTTGGCTTTTGCCCCGCTTGCGCGGCTTGTCCTACTTGCCGGTCCACGCGAGCGCCTGCCGCACGATGGTGCCGTAACCATTGGCCATCTGCCCGACGAAGGTGTCGAGCATGTCTCCGGACGGGTCGACCCATTCCACGTCGAGCGTCTCGTCCTGCGGCTTGCAATCGCCGGCGATCGGCACCACGTAGCACAGCGCGATCGCATGTTGGCGTGGATCGTAATAGTCGGATAGGCCGGGTGTCGGGAAAAATTCGGCCACGGTGAACGGCTGCAGGCTGATCGGCAGCTGCGGCAGGGCGATATCGCCCAAATCTTTTGCGACGTTGCGCGCCACCGCTTCACGCAACGATTCGTGATAGAGCACACGTCCGGCGATCAATGTGCGTTCGATACCGCCGTCGTCAGTGACGCGCAGCAGCGAGCCGATTTGCGCCACCCTGCCGAGATCGTCGGTGCGCACTGGCACGACCACGACGTACGGAATCGGTATTTCGTGGCGCATGCGGTTGATTTCGTCCGATGGGAGCCATCCCGGAGGGTTGCCCATTCCGCGGATGAAATCCTCCGGCGTAATGTCGTCGAATTCCCCGCGATGGCGGTTGGCGTCGAAATCGCCCTCGTCGGGCACTTCATCATTCATCACTGGCATGATTCCATTATCACGCACGGCATGTGAATGTCACGTGCTTCCGATTCTTCCCATAGCGCAATCGGGTGCGGCAGTGTGTTTGCGTGGCGTGCGGCTATATACTTTTCGCAAACGGGCTTTCGCAATATTGCGCAGCATTGCACGATATTGTTTTTTGAAATCGGCTTATAGCGTAAGCCGGGAAATGGGGAACGCATATGGCAACGCATGCAGTCACTTCGCAGGATTTCAACCAGGTCGTCGAATCCAATGATCTGGTGTTCGTGGATTTCTGGGCCACGTGGTGCGGTCCGTGCCGTGCATTCGGCCCAACGTTCGAGAAGGCAAGCGAGGCGAATCCGGACGTCTATTTCGCGAAGGTGGATATCGATCAGAATCCCGATCTGGCCGCCGCGGCCAAGGTTCAGGCAGTGCCGACGCTGATGGTCGTCAAGAAGCAGCAGATCATCTTCCAGCAGGACGGCGCGTTGCGCGCTTCCGATTTGGATGATCTGATCAGCCAGGCCAAGGCGTTGGATATGGATGCGGCCGCTTCCGATGGGGACACCGCTTCCAGCGAAGACGCCAAAGTGAAAACGCCAAGTAGTCAGTCGGAACGATGATTCGGCCCGTCGCCTGCGCGTTGCATACGTTATCTTCAAGTTCCTTGGGGTGCGGTAGACTATATGCAGTTGCGCGCATTCCGGCGGAACCCTAGCGGTTGTGCGCCGTGCCCTAGGCACGGAATCCGCCGAGGAATTGTACCCGATGTAGGAGCAGAATGGCTAGCCATAAGAAACATGCCCAACCAACTACGTTTGCCTTGCCGGGCAAATCTCAGATGGTGAAGATTGTCGCAACGGTTGCGGCAGTGGGGCTGTTGGCCACTGGCGGCATCGTGTCGCATAATCTGTACGCCACCGCGGAGAAGTCTCCTGCCAAGCAGGTCACCGCGTATTCCGTCACCGACAGCATCGAAGCCTCCCGTGGCAACGCCCGTGAGGCGCTTTCCGGAGATACTTCGTACGTCACCGTGAAGATCAACGGCAAGACCCGCGTGGTTCCCGGCATGCATTTCACCGACGTGAAGTCCGTGCTTGACGCGGGCGACATCACCCTTGATACGGAAGACACCGTTTCCCCGTCTTTGGATACGAAGGTGAACGAGAACACCGTCATCAAGATCGAACGTGCCGGCGCTTCCGTTGAGGTGTCTGATACGGATATCGCATTCAACACGGTCAAGAAGGAGACCTCCAGCCTGCCGAAGGGCCAGGAGAAGGTCGAGACCGAAGGCGCGAACGGTGTTATGGAGACCACGAACCTCGTCACCAAGTCCGGTGGCAAGGTCATGTCTTCCAATATGATCAGCTCTTTCGTGAAGAAGGCTCCGACCGACAAGGTGATCCTCGTCGGCACCGGCTCCTCGTCCACGCCGTCCGCGGCCGCAGCGTCGATCGGCACCACCGTGCCGGCTGGCGAAATGCAGCAGTGGGCTCACGATTATCTGCTGTCCAGCGGCTATTCCGAGGCCGATTTCACCGCCACCGTGTACATCATTTCTCATGAGTCCGGTTGGAATGTCGCAGCCACGAACCCAAGCTCCGGCGCGTACGGCCTGCCGCAGGCGCTGCCTGGTTCGAAGATGGTGAGCGCTGGTGCCGATTGGGCCACCAACTACCAGACCCAGCTTAAGTGGTTCTGGGGCTACTGCGCACAGCGCTACGGCTCCATCCAGGGCGCCTACACCTACTGGCTCGCCAACCACTGCTACTGAGTTTTAGTTTTTCAGACAGGAGAGGCTCCGCACACATTGTGCGGAGCCTCTCCTGTCTTATACACCTTTTTATATTTCATATGGAAAGATGCAGGCCATTCATGGCGTTACGGTTGTTTATGCACGCAATTCATTCATCGCTTTTATCGCGGCCCTTTTGGCCATCTTACGCGTGAGCGAACGGCCAGACGCAACGGGCTCGAAAAAGCCGTCATGCTCTTTTTCCACCGTCCATCGCCAACCAAGCACGTTATTTTGAGCGACTCGAATACTGAACGAAGATCCTACACGCCCACTACCTGCCACATTCATTCCAAGCTCCCTTTTTCAGGATTTTTGGGCTGGATGCATACGTACTCATTATTAGCGTTTATGGACGATTCGCACAGCCTATCAAGATACTGCATATAGTACAGCACTCACATCAAGAGAACTGTACTATATGCGATTTTTCAAGCTGAGCGGAATATTGTTCACTTACTCGCCATCTTTGGCCGTATGATGCGAACCTTTGCGGGGACCGCGCTTGCCGGATACACCCTTTGAGGCATCAGCCACAGCAAAAATGACAACCTTCTCATCCGGGTAGGACTCGCCATCCATGGCGAAATAGGCAATCTGGTCGTCTGCGACCGGCGGGAAGGTGAAATACTTCTGCACCGCTACCAGCACATCGGTGGTACGCACGGTCACGGAAGAAGCCTTTCCTGCAGCGTCAGAGTTGACGCCATCGGCCTTGCTTCGCTTGGTCTTGCAGAACTTGATGGCGTTCTCGTCTTTGGCGTCGCATGCCTGGACTGCGATCTTCTTCTGCTTGTCATTCACCAGCAATTTCACGTATGCCGGGCATCCGAGCGCTTCGGTCACGCCTTTGGAAAAGCGAACGGATGATTCCATGACCGTCATGGTCATCTTATTGGTGGTGGTCTTTTCTCCCACTGCTTCAAATCCGTTAAGAACAGACATGCCAACCCCTTGAAAATATAGGATATTAATTACATGCAATATAATACAACAATTCGCATAAATACACCCTTTTTTCACTAATAAAATAGGGGGTATCTCCGCTTTCCAGCAGAAATACCCCCTGTATTTCCAAGAATATAGCAATAATTCATAGACTTCGTTGAACAAGTTTTCATTGAGATGAATTCAAGGAAATCATGCACCAATAATGTCGAGAATTACCGCGCCATATTTCAATAGTTGTATTTCACATCATTGGTCATTTTGCCACACGGCGTCTGATCGAGCTTCATATCAGCCGTGGCCTTGTCAGACACGGTCACGTCGAACTCGTACGTCACGCTCTTGCCAGGTGCGATGTACGCCATACTGGAGTTCAATGGCTTGCCGTCCATGGTGGCATTGCTACGGTCACGCACATCACCGGTCACGGCGATTGATCCAATCGAACCACCTGCAGGCGCGTAAATCAGCACACGCTGCGCGGATGTGCCACTCGGCGCCACGGGCACGCCACCAACGCCCTTCTGCTCACCACCGAGAATGTAACTCGTGCAGGTAGCCATTTCCGTGGAAGTCATACGGTTGGTCAGCGTGTACTTCACGTGGTAGGTCTTGTTACCTGTCTTGGTCACTTCGCTGGTACGGTCGATATACCAACCCATCTTCGAAGGATTCTGCTCGCTGATGTAAATGCCCGTTTCCGGATTGGTTTCGCTCTCAGGCGCATTCTTGGCGAGTCCAGCACCTTGGAAGTACTTCGCTTCGTCATCGTGGAACGTGTAGGCGTAGAAGTGGCGGTTCTCGGCCAAATCACCGATGCTTTGCGCCACCTTCATCATCTTGTCCACAGTCATGTTGCCAAAAGCGCCGTCCATCACCGTTTTGGCAATGTACTCGAAGTATTCGTCCTGCTGTGCCACAGGAACGTCCTTGTAGATGGTGTTGAGCATGTATTCGGCGGTGTTCTCGCCGGTAAGCACAGTGCCGTTGGACAAGGTGACTGGTCCGTTGATCTCCACCATTTTCTGGATGAACACCGGATCCACGGAAATCAAACCGTCGATGTTGCAGGCATATTGCGAACGCTGCCATGAAGCGTTGAGCATTTCCGCGTTGCGGGAAACATCCGGCACCGCGAAGGTGTCTCGCACGTCGAAGGAGAAACCCAACGGCCTGTTGAATACCGCATGTTCCTCAGCGGTGCCGTTGTTGCCATTGACGAATTCACCATTCGGATGGAAGTCCCCCACCGCGATTTTGCCATGATCCGCAGTCATGGTGCCGAGAGAGCCAACCAAGCCGCCGCCGGAACGTGTTTCGGATGTGGTCTGTGCCGCCAGCAAGTATGTGCGGGCACCGTTCTGGCCGAGGAAGGAAGGCAGCATGTGAGTGGCGTTGCTGACCTGTCCGACCAAATCGGCGATATTGTCAAGCTGGTCCTTGCCCTGCTGATAGGCTTTCTTCACCATGCCGATTTTCGGCTCGGCAAGACTGTTATACTGCTTGTTCTGCTGCTGCACCTGCTGGTTGAGCTTGTCGAAGTTACCTTGCGCATCGGCGATTGGCTGCAGATTAAGTTGCCCTTCCGCACCGGAAAGATTGGCATCGGCAAGCTGTTGCACCGCAGTGGTCAACGATGGCAGTGTCTGCTGTGCAAGGTTGTCCACGACTTCCGTCATGCCTTGCACAGTGGCGATGTCACTGCCGACGAACGGCATTTTCGCGGCCACGTTCCATAGTGAACCGTGCGCAATCTGCTTGGCCTGCGCCGTCTGCTGCTGAGCCTGCGCGATGGACGCCTGCGACGCGGCGGCATCCTTGAGCTTTGCAGGGTCATTGATTGCGGATAGTGAGGATATGGCTTGTGATTCGTGCGCCTTGACGCTTTTTGCCTGCTTATAC
>OIDQ01001175.1_pt1 | contig 9924 bp, 5 predicted proteins | sample 1581511 | NCBI WGS metagenome assembly OIDQ01 (sample SAMEA3882526, study PRJEB24775) | human gut metagenome | biome: human-associated habitat; feature: intestine environment; material: feces | place: Netherlands | collected 2009/2010
GGCAGGCAAACCCTGCCCCTACAGCTGACGATGGGATAGGCCGGTTGAGTTTTGACACACTCCCTTTTTACTTCAACGTATCATAATAAGCGTCCAGCAACTTCTTTGCCGCAACAAAAGAAGTCAGCTTTCCGTTCAACACTTCCTCTTCCTTCACAGCCAGCATGGAAGCTATTGTCTCATTATTATAAAAACTGTCGCGCAGGTGCTCGTTGATGGACTCGTACATCCAGTATTTTGCCTGTTCGTTACGGCGCTGTTCAAAATAGCCATTGGCTTTCACAAAAGCAAAATACTCATCAACCATGTCCCATATCTCCTTGATGCCCAAGCCATAAAAGCCCGAATAAGTCAGGACTTTGGGAGACCATCCCGAATCGGGTGCCGGAAACAGGTGCAGCGCATTCCGAAAATGGCTCGCTGCCAGTTTCGCTTTCTCTATGTTATTGCCGTCGGCCTTGTTGATGACAATGCCATCCGCCATCTCCATGATACCCCGTTTGATGCCTTGCAATTCATCTCCCGTGCCCGCCAGTTGAATCAGCAGAAAGAAATCCACCATGGAGTGTACCGCAGTTTCACTCTGCCCCACTCCCACCGTTTCGACGAATATCTTATCAAACCCTCCTGCCTCGCACAGGATAATCGTCTCACGGGTCTTTCGTGCCACTCCGCCCAACGAACCTGCCGAGGGGCTGGGGCGGATAAAAGCATTGGGATGGACGGACAGTTTCTCCATGCGGGTCTTATCGCCCAAGATACTGCCTTTGGAACGCTCACTGCTGGGGTCGATGGCCAAGACAGCCAACTTTCCTCCTTGCCGGAGCACATGCAGCCCGAAAACATCAATGGAGGTACTCTTGCCGGCACCCGGCACTCCGCTGATTCCGATACGAATCGACCTGCCGGAATAAGGGAGACATTTCTCTATAACCTCCTGAGCGATGGCCTGATGTTCGGGTTTCACACTCTCCACCAGTGTCACGGCCTGACTCAAGACGGTCACGTTACCTTTCACAATACCTTCCACATACTCTCCCACAGAAAACTCACGGCGACGCGGTTTCTTGCGGAATTTCAAATAAGGATTCACAATGGATGGTTGTTCAATGCCCGCATTGACGACCAATCCCTTATATTCTTCACTATTTTCAGGATGTTCCATAGCTATTTCTTTGAGGTTACTTTCACATTGATAATTATTTTCGGGCTGTTCGGGTCATTCGTTATCATCAATACACGAGGTGAGCCTTTCACTCTTCTGAGGTTATGCCCATAAGCCGTAATCTTCATCTTGGTCGTTGCCCCCGGCTTCAAGACACGTTTCTTCAACTGCACTCCCAAAGCAGAGTTGAACACTTGCAAATCACGTATTTCCAGATTGGATTTACCCACATTCTTCACTATAATCGTCTGCGAACGTTTCTCGTCATCTGCCAATTCTCCCATGACCAGTTCTTTGGCAGAAAGATGGATGGCAGGCGGATTCAGGCGTTCCTGCTGACTGATGCGAGAGAAATCGGGCAACAGCACAGCCGAAACCGGAATTTCATTTTCCTCACCCACCTTGTCTCCGGGAAACCGTGACAGGTATACCGAAGCAGTGGTCAATCCCAGCTTGGGAAGTTTTTCGGTATCAAGAGTCACCTTAATCTTTCCGGTGCGGTTACGCCCCAGCTTGTCGGGAGTGGCCACCGCACTCAAATAAGGAGGCAGATGCATCAACACAGGTGTATAGACCCGGTCCGAAGTATTGGCTATCAGCAGTTCGATGGTCGGTTTATCTCCCCTGTTCGCATCGTCAAACTCTATTTCCTCTTTATTCAGGCGGATTGCACCGATTTGATAAGGATGGGTAAAGGTATAGTTCTTGGGGTCGGCGGTCACTTCTCCGCGAAAAGACAAATAAACAGGCTTGTCTGACGCATTGCAATAAACACCGATGCTTTTCCGGAAACGACCGAGAGCCTTGGCATCAAACGTAGAACTGACTTCACCCGTTTTCCCCGGCAAGATAGGAGATTTGGTCCAGTCGGTAACAGTGCACCCGCAGGAAGTGGTGACATTGGATATCACTAACGGCTTATCGCCCTTATTTGTTATTTTAAAGGTAGCCGTTACCGGGTTCTTCCATAAAATGGTTCCAAATTCGTGCATTGTCTTATCAAAAGAGGCTTTTGGCTGCGCAAAGACTGAAAGCCCCGATCCCAGCAACATACTTATTATCAACATTATGTATTTCATACCAAACTAAATTCTTCGTTTAAAGTAACAAAGGTAAGGAAAAAAAGCATTATCTTTGCATTAGAAGGTGTTAAAACAAAAAGATTAAAACTATAAACTGGAATATTATGAGAACATGGAAGAATTATCTATGTATGCTGGCCGCACTGGTTGTCACGCTCGGTTTCACTTCCTGTGAGAGCGATGAAGACATCGGTTTTGATTTATCGGGATTGTATGGAGTGCCGGTGATTCTTGGGGTGAACCTTTGGACAGCTATATCACATTCACATCCGGCTCTCGCCCCGACCACGGTGTAGGAACGGAAGACCTCTATTATACCACTCCTCCCTTCGAGTATTACGATACCTATAAATTCGACTGGTTTATTGAGAACGGACGGTTATATATAGACTATGATACCGGGGAATCCATCATTATAGATTATCCGCATGTCAATGGAAACTACTTCTACGGAACAATAGGAAACTTTGATTTCCGGTTGGAATACGATGGAGGCCGCAGCGTCAAAAGACAAGCGGATATCTCCAAATGAAAATAACCTGTCATTAAGTTGTAAGGGAGTATGTCAAAACTATCGTTTAGTTCGTAGGGGCTATGGAATAGCCCGGTTTAGTTTTGGCACACTCCCTTTACAATTCTATTTCACCACTACTTTATATCCTCCTGTATGCCCGCCGAACTCGGGTGCATAAGCCGACTGAATCGTTGCTATCCCGGACCGGTATTCTCCCGAACGGGTCACATACACCTGATACTCTATCACATACATTCCTTTACGCATTTGATTGACAAAGAAAGAAGTGGAAGCATCTTTTGTTGCCTGATAATATCCCAGGTTTGTGCTCAGGCGATAACCTGACAATGCTGCCAACGGCTCCATACAAGCGGCACGCTCATCTTTAATCTGTACAAAATCCATATCCCGGTCTGCCTTTACCGTCAGACGGACAGTAATCTTATCACCTATATTCAATACAGTGCCTTCTTCTATGAGCGTCTCTCCTTTATAAAGGCTACGGCTGACAGACAAACCGCTACTTTGCTCACCCATCTTATCCATATTCTCCAGATATTGGGCATACACAGCTCCCCAACCCATACCGCTGCCTTCACAATCCACTGTCACCTTCTTCAGATTCAGGACATTGCCTTCAACCACCTTCTTGAGATAACCCACCGGCTCTTCCGCCGACGTCTGAATCACCTCTTTTCCCAAGGTAATCTTCACGGCATCAGAGTTTGCCAATAAGTCCGTTCCCGAATTCAGTAAGGCATATACAGCATTCACCGTAGCAACAGGAGTATCCCAAACCTGCGTTTGCTTCTCTTTCAAAAGCCAGCGTTTCATCTGGCTCAACGCCTGCTCGTCTTTGGTAACGTATTGCACCGCCTCCATTGCAGCCACTTCGGTCGGAATCTTATAACCGAACCAAGAATAATGTGCCTTGGGAGTATCAAAATAACGCCCCATCTTGTCTGTCACCACCGAATACTCCATAACAGACTGCACAAACTCTTTCGCCTTTACCGTCTCTCCGGCCTGTTGCAAAACAATGGCAGATAACGCCTTTCCGTAAACAGTCAGATCGGTCGCCTGTGCACTCAGCTTACTGATAAAATAACGGTTCATATCGGCATTTGCTCCGGCTTTGCCATTCAAAGCACATATATACAGATATTGAAGCGTCTGTTCTGAAGGACTGACATTCGTCACGCCTTTCTTTTCGGCTTCCTTCATTGCCTTGTATTCTTTCCCTGCCTGCACGGTAAGATAGTTTAATGCTTTCTGATACATGGCAGAGAGAGCCTGATTCAGTTTTCCACCGGTCATCACTTGCAGGCGGGTCAGCATTTCCGTTATCTGCGTAGTCATATAACGATTGCCCGGCATACCCTTGTACCAGCTCCATGCACCATCCCCATTTTGCAGCTCATTCAAATGTGCCACACAGACAGACAATTTATTACTCATCGTGTTCAAATCAAACAAGGTGGCAATACGTTGACGTTGTTCTTCTTCATTCACGGCTTCAGTCAGCCACGGTGTCTCTGCCAGCAATATGTTCTTCAACTCCTCATTCTTTTGCAACCGGCTCATGAAAGTTTCTTTAGTGCCTCCCTGTGCCAGCCAACTGTCAAATATCTGTTTGATACGCGGATTTGAACTCACAATGAACTCGGCCAACGCATTCGCATAATAAGCAGAAGCCCATGACAGCGCATCCTCTCCCTGCGGAACCGCAACCACCGGCAATGCCATGACAGCATACCATACGGGATTGCTCGTAAATTCCACTGTCATCTTCCGGCCGGATGCCGTACGACTGTGGTTATTAAACAGATGCTCCAATGAGAAGGTATAACTTCCTTTGCCGTTTACATCCAACGGCACACTCTCCGTCACCCACTGCTTATCCGTCAACACCGGGATGTAACGCTGTTCGCCATCACTGAACGTATCTCCTTCAGCCACCATGCGGCATGCCAATACAGTATACTTATCAGTGACGTCAAAGGTAAAGCTCACATTGCCCGTTTCTCCCGCTTTCACTCCGAACTTCTGCTTCTGAGTATAGAAGACCTTCTCTGTTTCAGGATTGAAAAGTTCCATTCTGACAGTTCCGGCAACAGCCTTATCCGACAGGTTAATCAATGAAGCGGCAATATTTGCCTTATCACCCACACGGACAAAACGAGGCATATTGGGTTGAAGCATGAACTCTTTGGAGGCAGTAGCGGTTGCCTCTATCCGGCCGTAATCCACCTCCTTGGTATGTGCCAGCCCCATAAACTTCCATTTCGTCAGGCTCTCGGGCAGGATAAACGAAATGCTGACTTCGCCCTGCCCGTTGGTACGCAACTGCGGATAGAAGAAAGCTGTTTCGGCAAAGTTCTGACGCACCTGCACATTCCCTGTTTCTTTCAAAGCACCCGCATCCATTGCTTCCGCTCTCAACACAGGAATTATTTCTTCCTCAAACACCACATTTGTAATCACCACATCTTGGACATCATCTGCCATTTTCGGTCGGGCAGCACGCGAATTCATTTCCCAACCGGCAGGCAAACTCTCCAAGACACAATGCCGTACACCCACGGACGGAATCAGCAATTCACTATAAGAGTACGAAGAGGTGTTCAGGCTCTTGAAGGGGAAATTGAGATAGATATATTCAGTCCGTGTATACCATTTGTTCCATAAGGAATGTGGAATGTTACGGGTGAAGTTCACGCGGAAGAAAAGGTCGTGCGTATAGAAGCGGTCCAAAGAGGCATCATACATCATCGCCAGCAGTTCGGCATCAGCCGGACGGCCATCGGGATAGAGCACGCTCAGCTTCCATTCTTCCTGCTGACCGGGGCGAAGCTTATCACGGAACGTAGTCCACTTCAACTGCAACTCTTTATCCGGTTCGGGTTTGGTAATCTGTGCATAGTGACCATAGAGCTGTCCGTCTTTCACAAAGGCAACACTTACCATTACCCCGTTTCCATACTCCTGTTTATAAGTAAGCGGGAAACTGACGATGGAATCGGAGAACTGCACGCGTCTGCTTTCCACCCGCTTATTGCCGGAAAAAACATCATAAAGAAGATAGATATTCTTTTCACTGCTGCCGACATAGATAGTAGCCGGAGAATCTCCCTCAAATTTCTCTCCGTCCTGATAGAACCAATCGGTGGTGGCAATCGGCGGACGTTTATCGCCGAGCGAGAACAACAGGAAACCTTGAGATTCCGTACATTCCCTGCCCTGCGCATCTTTAGCCGAAATCTTCAGGATATAAGAGCCGGAAGGAAGCCGGTATAATGCTTCGGGCACAAACTTATTATTGGATGCAACTGTAGCCTGCAACACTTTCTCACCGGGTTCATGGTTACTTTTATTTGGTTTAAACACCTGATAAATCACCTCTGTATCTACCGGTTCGCCCGATAAATTAGTAACAGAGAAGGTCAATTCCCGGGCTTTCTCTTTCACCGTCTGTGCGGATAATCCCTCAATAGCGAGCACAACGGAAGTTTTACCCAAGGGCAACGACAGGTTGGCTTGTTGCGTTTCACCCGCACCGTCAGTCACATCCGCCTGTACCCGATAAGTATAATACCATGTCGGCAAATCCTTCACATCGAAATCGGCCTCCAGACGCACCGTGACGGTGAATTTGCCTTCGGCATCGGTCATCGTTTCCCCATCCCAAGCGGCAGAACGGCCCCCCCGGAAGCGCCAGAACCAAGAGAAAGAACGGGTGATATGATAATTCACCTTTGCATTCTGCACCGGAGCACCGGCAAATGTCCTCGCCACACCGGTGAGAAGCACAGAGTCGCCTATTTGATATTCGGTCTTGACCGGTTCAAAAGCAACATCGAAGGTAGGACGTTTATACTCCTCTACCCTGAAGCCACCGGAAGCAGAACCGGCCTGCAACCTGAAGTAACCGGTCAGGCAGGGAGAAGGCAGCGTGAACTGACCGCTGAAAGAGCCGAACGAGTTGGTTGTCACCTTCACCTCGCCCACCTTATTGTTATTGACATCATACAGAGTCACCGTATATTCTTTATCGGCCAACACCTGAGTATCATCCTGTTGCTGCCTGTACGCAATGCCCGAAACATAAACCGTTTGTCCCGGACGATAGATGGAACGGTCTGTAAACAGACTCAACACCTCCTGTTCGCGATTCTCCGAAGGAGCGTAATAGATTTGTTTCCACAAGTCTGCAATCGGCATAGCCGTATCGCTCATAGTGCAGGCATTATACATGATAGTTCTTTTCTTATCGGGAAACCCGAGTTTCAGCGTACCTTCTTTATCGGCCGTATAGGTTTGCGAAGGCATGAAACGTCCGTCCGTACCGGTATAAATCACCACCTCGGCATCGGGCACAGGATGTCCGCTTTCGGCATCCACCACAACCAGTTCCAGGTCATCGTCAGGCAAGGGACGATAAATCACCCTCAACGCAGTGACATACATCAATGTTCCACCCGGTTCGCCGACTTTTCCTTCCGGTACAGCTTTCAAATAATAGATACCCGGCTGCGGAGCCTGAATCTGAAGCGTAGTATCGACCGGCAAATAATCGGCAGTTCCTTTCAGCGAGAAGTTTTCCTCCTTTTGCAACTTACCATACTTTGCAACAAAATTCTTCATCTTACTTGCCCACATCACGGAAGTGACGGGTAAGTTTATCTTATACAGTTGCAACGTAAAGCCGTTCAAATTCTTATAGTTCACTCTTACCTCCTGCATCTTGCCCGGATAAGCCGCAGACACTTCCAATGACAGAGAAGGATTCAATATCTCCTTTTCTATGTTTCTCAGCCTGTTGATACCGACACAGCGAGGGTATTTGGAAATCCCCTCACGTACCACTTTCAGGCGTTCCACCTGATTATTTTGCTTCTGCAAGTAATCCGACAGGGCCAGATAAACCTCAGCTCCGGCTTCCTCATCGGGATATCCGGCTATCCAAGAGCGTAATTCCTTTTGGCAATCCTCATTGGAAAAGTTCTGATTGAACGTGTTGAACAGATAATCCAACGCTCCGATGCCGGTCACCATCCATGCCGAACGATACGCAGGAGTATCATACAGTGTCAAAAGCGAACGATAATTCTGAAGAATTGCTGCCACGAAATCACATTCGGACACCGGTACTGCCGTATATGCCATAAAGCTTTTTATATCCTTCACCTGTGCCGGCAGGCTGTTGGTCTGGTTCCCGAGAGAAGCAGCTTCCCACCTGTTTTGCTTCATCAGCAAGAGGGCACGACGCGCCAGCAAATCATACAGATTATCATGAAAATAGCGTTTGCTCATTTCCCCGACTCTTACCATCGGCTTCAGTTTCTCCACCGGACAGGCTGCCAACAGGTCTTTATCCTTCAGTGAAGACTGCAAGAAATTGAAACCTTGCTTTACATCTTTCGAGATAGTCAACTCACCCAAAATGGAATAGAGCACCGCCCTGTCTTCCGCTTTTTCCGTTTGCTTTGCCCAGTTTTCCAATCCCTTCATATCTGTCTCCAGACTATCGGGAGTGACAAGAGTGCGATATTGCATGGCAGTCAGATATGCCTTCATCATTTGCGGCACATCACGCTCAGCCTTTGCCTTATCATAGATTTTCATCGATGCGGACACCACAGACTGAGGAAGGTCTTTCTTTTGAAGTTGTTCTACCTCTTTCCACATTTTATCGTAAGTTTGTGCATGCAATGGAGCAAATAAACTCATTGCCCAGAGCACTATCAGAAAATAATAACGAGTATTCATAAGCTTCGTCTTTAATTGTTCCTTTAACAAAGAAACGCATTATGTAGTTCAGCACTGCATCATAATTGGTTAAATTAACAAAACAAGGGAAACGGATTTTCTGCTTTTCTCAACGAAGCAGAAGCAAACGCTTCAAGATAAGACGCTTATACTGCTTCTTCAAATCATCCGCCAAAAACGAATTGTCAATCAAATCCATCCATTTAATAACAGACCGTCGAAACTTTTTGGCGATATTCTCTATCACCTTGCCACTGACCCCCGAAGCGACAATAGACGATTCGAAATCCTTCCGACATATTTTCCGCTTCTTTCCATTGAGTGTCAATGCCAATTCTTCAGTATCTTCGGGCATAACAAGGACGGTAGAGAGTAAATCGTATGCAGGTGTCAGACAATAACCAAGTCCTACATTATATAATGAGAAGTTTTTCAAATGCATATCCGAGTTTCCTGTTATCCACGAGAATATCACCAACTCCCAAAAGTTCACCAAGTCGAGTTGCGGAACAGCGGAATACTTCTTGATAGCCTTGGCTATCTGCTCATATGAACCTTTATATTTATATTCGGTCAACCGTTCGGTCAACTGACACATATCCTCCATCGCTATCTTACTGCCATCTGCCTTCCTGTCTATACGTCGGGTGATATAACATAGCTCTCCATCGGCAAAACGCACCAATCCATGAGGCACAACAGCTATTTTGGCTGCTTCCGCCATGTGCATTGTGAGATCCTCCAGCTCAGGCAAAGAGCGGTAAATGTCCGTTTGTGGCTTCAGGATAAACCGTCCCCACAACCCGACAATCGTAAAACGATCAGGTTCATTCTTTCCACCGGGGCGAACATCAAGCGACAATTTGGCCTGTGCACCGGTCAATGTAGTCCGGGCTCTGACCACTTGCTTGGCCAAATCCCCTATTTCGCTTCTCACATAAGGCAGATGAGGAACCTGCCGTGTACCATACAGTTTTTGAGCACAAGCCGGATGATAATCCACCTGACCTTCTTTCAACTCCTTATAGCAATATAAACATTTTCCCATCGCATCTCAATTAAACCGGTTCATCAAGTATCACACTTACTGCCCCTATGCAGTCTTTACAACACACCAGCAATAACGACATACGATCGCGCTGGTTTATCTTCCAACTGTTTTCTGCAATATTCAGAAGCCATCCTTCGGGAATCAAGCCATCAAAGAAAGGAAACAACACAGTGTCATGATACGGCTTATCCGTCAAGGGGAGTGTCAGGCTAATGGCTTCCGCCTTATCGGAGTTCAAGAAATCAGCGTCATAAACAAAAGTGAAACCATTTTCATCTTCCGTGAGCAGACCGGCATAGGTATCATAATGAAAAGAGGGAAGATATTTCTTTATGATACCTAT
>OIDQ01001187.1_pt1 | contig 9853 bp, 7 predicted proteins | sample 1581511 | NCBI WGS metagenome assembly OIDQ01 (sample SAMEA3882526, study PRJEB24775) | human gut metagenome | biome: human-associated habitat; feature: intestine environment; material: feces | place: Netherlands | collected 2009/2010
TAATCTTCATCAATTTAATATTTCAATTTTGAGCACCCTACAAAATTGCTCAACATATTCTTTCACCATTACTCAGGTTTATCAAATACCAAAATTTACATGTGGGCTAACATCTTGCTTTGGGCTATCGTCGTCGTGTACATCGGACTCATCTTGAGCACGGTGACGGTTGTGCTACTCGAAAACCGACAGCCAGCCAAGACCATTGCATGGACCATCGTCTTGGTCATGCTGCCCATCGTCGGTTTCATCATCTTCTATTTTTTCGGGCAAAACATCCGCAAGGAACGCTACATCAGCCGCCGTCAATACAGCCTGCTCACGCAACGCATGATGGCCGACGTGGCCGACATCGCCACCACGGAAGCGCCGCCGCGCTATGCGCCACTCGTGCAGCTCTTTGAACATACCAACCACGCCATCCTCACGCCAGCCAAACATATCGACTGCTACACCACGGGCGCGGAATGGCTGCAAGCGCTCTTGAGGGAATTTAGCAAGGCGAAGGAGTGTATCATGCTCGAAACCTACATCATCGACAACGATGCCGTTGGGTGTCTGGTGCGCGATGCGCTCATCGACAAATGCCGTCAGGGCGTCCGCGTGATGTTCATCTACGACGACGTGGGCTGCTGGAACGTGAAGCAACCATTCTTTCAGCCCATCATCGACGCGGGAGGGGAAGTCCATCCCTTCCTGCCAGTGCGCTTTCCGAGCATGACCCACAAAGTCAACTATCGCAACCACCGCAAACTCTGCATCATCGACCGCCGCGTGGGTTTCATCGGCGGCATGAATCTGGCCCTGCGCTACGTGAGCAGCCGCTGCCGTCCTTGGCGCGACATGCACCTGCGCATTGAAGGCGGGGCCGTGGCTGATATGCAACGCCTCTTTCTGACCGACTGGGTGTTTGTGACTGGAAAACAGGACCTCTCGACCGACAGACTCCCCTCGAACCCCGTGTCACAGCCCATCGCCAAAGAAGACGACACCGCCGCGGCGCAAGCTCCTTCGACGCTGCTGCAAATCGTTCCTTCTAATCCCGTTTCGCGCTACCCCGAAATCATGTACGGACTGACGTGGATCATCCAACACGCCAAGCGTTACCTTTATATACAAACGCCTTATTTCATGCCAACGGAACCGATTTTGCAGGCCTTGCAGACAGCGGCCATGAGCGGTGTCGACGTGCGCTTGATGGTGCCGTCGCAGCCCGATGGTTTCTGGCTGCGATGGGTCAACGACAGCTATTTCACGGTGGTTCTGCAAGCGGGCATACGTGTCTTCACCTACAACGCTGGATTCCTCCACAGCAAATGCGCCGTGGCCGACGATGATTGGTGCACCGTCGGTTCGTCCAACATGGACTTCCGCAGTTTTGAAAATAACTTCGAGGCCAACGCTTTCATCTATGGAAAGAAAGCAGCCACCAGCGTGAAGGAGATTTTCATGAACGATCTGAACGCCTGCACGGAAGTCAGAATCAACCAATGGCGCAAACGCCATTGGCGACGCCGACTGCTGGAATCATACACGCGCATTCTGGCGCCGCTCTTATAGACCTACAAACCAACAGTTTAGTAATGGTAAAAGAATAAGTTGACAAGTTATTTTTTCACCATTACTTAGAAATCCCCCCTTTCCCCCCGCTTTTTCTTTTCTCTGCTCCAATGATTTTCCACAAACCATTTGCCCTCCTTTTCCTTTTCTTCTTCCTGCTCGCCCTGCCCGCCGCGGCCTCGCCCGTCGACACCATCAGCGCGAGAGCAACAGCATTGGCGTTTCTGGAAAGGAAAATGCCGCCGCAAGGCAGAAACAAAGCAGAAAAGAAGCGGCAGGCCGAGCGGCTTTCGGCCTTGCGCCTTCTGAAATCAATGCCCGCCGCCCACATTTTCGCCACGCCGCAAAGCGATTTCGTCATCGTGGCAGCCGACAGCCGTCTGCCTGAAATCCTGGGCTATGGCATCCGCCACGGCAACGCCGCTGAAAAGACTACCACTGGAGTGGCCGCCGACACCGCCGCCGACGCGCCGACACCGCCGGCATTGCGGCAGTTATTAAGAAGTTACGGGCGATGTGTCAACACCAGCATTTCTATCTCCACCGCCGCCCCCGACGGCGGAGCGCCCGTTGCCCCGCTGCTCTCGTTCACGCGCCATCAGGAAGCGCCCTACAACGCCTTCTGTCCCTATTATCGAAATGACGACGGCACGCTGAGCGAGGAGCGCTGCGTTGTCGGCTGCGTGGCAACGGCCTTGGAGGAAGTCATTTCCTACCACCGCCGCACCATCGTCTTGGTCGACACGCTCCACGGATGGACCACACCGCATTACACTATCAACGACATTCTTCCTGGCACATCGGTCAACACGCGCCTCATCGCCGACAACTACAACGACCCCGCGAACTACACAGCGGAGCAGGCAGAGGCTGTGGCAAAACTCTCGTATATGCTCGGCGTGGCCGCCCACATGAACTGGACGCCATCGTCAAGCGGCAGCAGTGCCGCCCGTCCTGTCGAAGCCTTGAAGCGGGCTTTCGGCTTTGGCTATGTCCACTATGCCGACAGCTATAAATACCGTCCTGACGATTGGCTTTCAATGATGCGCAACGAATTGCGCCAGGGCCGCCCTGTCTTCTACACGGGAAACGCTATGCCGCTCAACGGCCATGCCTTCGTGGTGGACGGACTGGACGAGGACGGCTTGTTTCACGTCAACTGGGGAACGAACGGGGACTTCGATGGCTTCTTCCGCCTCGACATTCTTTATGCCAACGAACCGTCATACGACACAACACCTGAGGGTGCCCAGGCTGGTTTCTTCACCAACCATCAGGCCATATTCCTACATCCCGACCGCCTCAACGTCAGTCTGCCCGACACCTTGCAGCGAACGGGACTTGAATTGGCCATCGACTCGCTCTCCTTTGACCTCGCGCCTGAGCACGGCAAGGAGACACCAATACGTTTGTGGGTGCGCAACACGGCCGCCTACCCCGTCACCACGTCCTTGGAGTTTTTCACGAACGACGCCGCCGACCTCCATCCCTTTGAAGACGGCAGCTATTGCGCCCTCACCTGCGTCACACTCCAACCTGGCGAGCAACGCCAACTTTCGGTAAATCTCTATTTCAAGAAGGGAGGGGAATATATTTTGCGCCTCTCTCCCGATGATGTCCACATCATCTACGAACGCCCCGTCAGGGTGCCGTGGGGAGAGCCTGCGAGACTCACCGCCGCCACACCGCAACTATCGTTCCCCGAAGCGGGCACCCTGCAAGTGGAGGAAACCATCAGCAACGATGCAACGGCAGGACGCGCCGGCCTGTGTTTCTATTATGAAGTGTTTAAGGGCCGCGACTACCTCCACGGCGGTGTGGTCCATCCGCTCTTCTGCTACGCCGCCCCCGGCGAGACGGTCACACACAGCGTCAAATTCCGCGCTCTGGAAGCTGGAGAGGAATACACGCTCTACGTGCGTCGCGGCTGGGGCGACATCTGCCACACGCTCCACTTCACGGTGCCTTCACCAACAAGCATCTCAATCCCCGCCTTTTCCGCCGACAACAATGGCGGGGAAAAGGAAGGAAATAAATACGACCTCTTGGGCCGCCGCGTCCGACACGGCCGCCGCGGCCTCCCACACATCGCCAACAGGCGCGTTGTCATTGAATAGCAAACCACAAAAACCTCATCCATTATGACTTTCGACAAAAAATACTTCGAAGAAAACGAACCGCGTTTTCTCGCCGAACTCTTCAGCCTTATCCGCATTCCGAGCATCAGTGCGAAACCGAGCCACAAGGCCGACATGACGCGCTGCGCCGAGCGTTGGTGTGAACTTCTCGTGGAGGCCGGTGCCGACCATGCCCGTCTGATGCCGTCGGCAGGCAATCCGCTGGTATATGCCGAGCGACACGTTTCCGACGATGCCCGCACCGTGCTCATCTACGCCCACTATGACGTGATGCCCGCCGAACCGCTTGAACTTTGGAAAAGCAATCCTTTCGAACCGGAGGTGCGCGATGGCCACATCTTTGCCCGCGGTGCCGACGACGATAAGGGACAGGCTTTCATTCAGGTGAAGGCATTTGAATATCTTGTTCGCAACAACCTCCTGAAACACAACGTGAAATTCATCTTCGAAGGGGAAGAGGAAATCGGTTCGCCGAGCCTGGCCGCCTTTCTTGAAGAGCACAAGGAACTGCTGAAATGCGACATCATCCTCGTTTCCGACACGAGCATGCTGGGTGCCGACCTCCCCTCGCTCACCACGGGTCTGCGCGGACTGGCCTACTGGCAGATTGAGGTGACGGGCGCCAACCGCGACCTTCATTCTGGACATTTCGGCGGCGCGGTGGCCAACCCCATCAATGTGCTTTGCAAACTCATCGCTGACGTGATTGACGAAAATGGACGCATCACCATCCCGCATTTCTACGACGACGTGGAGGAAGTGCCAGCGGCCGAACGCGAGATGATTGCCGCCATCCCGTTTGATGAGGAAGCCTACAAACAAGGGCTCGGAGTGGAAGCCCTGCAAGGCGAAAAGGGCTACAGCACGCTGGAACGCAATTCCTGCCGCCCGTCGTTCGATGTCTGCGGCATCTGGGGCGGATACACCGACGAAGGGGCGAAGACCGTCATCCCGTCGAAAGCCTATGCCAAGGTCTCCACGCGCCTTGTACCACACCAGCAGCACGAAAAGATTTCGCAGCTTTTCATCGACTACATTAAGGAAGTGGCACCGCGAAGTGTCAAAGTGGAAGTCACGCCGCTCCACGGCGGTGAGGGCTACGTCTGCCCCATCACCATCCCCGCCTATCGCGCAGCAGAAGATGGTTTCACGCAAGCCTTCGGCAAACGCCCACTGGCAGTGCGTCGCGGCGGCAGCATCCCCATCATCAGCGATTTCGAGCGCGTGCTCGGCGTGAAAACAGTTCTCATGGGCTTCGGTCTTGAAAGCAACACCATCCATTCTCCCAACGAGAATTTCCCTCTCGACATATTCAGAAAGGGCATGGAGGCCGTGGCGGTGTTCCACCAACGCTACGACGAACTGGAAGGATAATCGCCGGAAACACATACACTATATATATTTATAAGTAGGTGTTCAAAATTAGTTTATATTGAACACCTACTTAACATACCTCTACTTCCAACCCATGAAAAAAACATTCTGAAAACGCTGCTCCTGGCAGTGCTGCTGCCAACCGCCTCCGTTGCACAGTCTGACGACGCTTCAAGCATTTCCAAAACCATTGACTTTGCCACGAAACAGGTGGGACTGGAAACGGCCGCTATCCAAAAAGCCAAGAAACCGCTCAATCCCGTGACGCTCAACAAGAAGGGCGAAGTGAGCTACTGCAGTCCTTACGACTGGCGTAGCGGTTTCTTCCCCGGCACCTTATGGTATCTCTACGAACTCACTGGCGATGAGCAGTGGGCCGAGCAGGCGGAATACATGACGACCTCCATCGAATCGGCTAAAACGCTGACGAGCCACCACGACGTGGGCTTCATCATCAACTGCAGTTTCGGCAACGGCCTGCGCCTGAAGAACGTCAAGGGATATAAGGACGTGATGGTGCAGGCGGCGAAGTCGCTCGCCACCCGCTTCCGTCCCGGCGCTGGCGTCATCCAATCGTGGAACGTCAACAATCCGAACAGTTGGCAGGCCAAGAGGGGTTGGGAATGCCCCGTCATCATCGACAACATGATGAATCTCGAACTGATGTTTAAAGCCACCCAGCTTTCTGGCGACTCGACTTACTACCGCATCGCCGTGAGCCACGCCGACCAGACGCTGAAAAACCAATTCCGCCCCGATGGCAGTTGCTACCACGTGGTGGACTATGCCCTGCGCGACGGTGCCGTGCGCCACAAGCAAACGGCCCAGGGATATGCCGACGAGTCGGTATGGAGCCGCGGGCAGGCATGGGCCGTCTATGGCTACACGATGTGCTACCGCTATACGCGCTTCGACCGCTATCTGCAGCAGGCCCGCAAGACGCTCCAGCTCATGCTTTCTCATCCGCGCATGCCAAAAGACCTCGTGCATTATTGGGACATGGAAGCGCCCAAAATCCCCAACGAACCGCGCGACGCTTCTTCAGCGGCCGTCATCGCTTCTGCGCTCTACGAACTGATGACGCTCGACATGGGCCACGCCGACGAATACAAGGCAACGGCCGACCGCATCATGAAGAGCCTCGGCTCGAAAGCCTATCGTCCGAAACTCGGCGAAGCAGGCCATTTTCTCTTGCTGCATTCTGTGGGCAGCATCCCACACAACTCTGAGATTGACGTCCCGCTCAACTATGCCGACTATTATTACTTGGAAGCGCTTTCAAGAAAGGCATACATTGACCTCTATTTCCAAAAGAGAAATAAGTAATGGTGAAAGAATAAGTTGAGAAATTTTGACCTGTATTTTTGTTGGTTTTGGAATTTGGAAGAGGGAGCATAGCGGGCTATGTGACCGATGACAAATTTCAAAAACGGCAAAAAGACAGGCATAAGAAATAATTCCTTACTCCACAAAATTGGTCAAGTTATTTTTTTACCATTACTATATGATGAGAATCAAATTCCTCCTTTGCCTGCTGGCTCTGGCCTTGGCCACACCGCTGGCAGGCCGACCGAAGGTGGTGCTCTCCGTGAGCAACCCAAACAACAGCCAACGCGCAGAAGTCGTTTCCTTCGACATCCACAAGATATGGCAGGCGCTCGATGTTCCCGAAGGCACCCCGCTCATCGTGCGCAACGCCTTCCGCCAGCAAGTGGCGAGCCAGGCTGGTGCCGATGGTTCTCTTCTCATCGAGACTTCTGTCTTGCCGCGAGGAACGGCCGCTTACACGGTGGAAGCTGGAAAGCCGATGGCTTACGAACCTTTTGTGGGTGGAAAATCCTATCCTTGGCGTGTTGACGACTTTGCCTGGGAGAACGACAAATGTGCCTACCGCGCCTACGGCCCTGCCTTGCAGAAAACGGGCGAGCAGTCCTACGGCATCGACGTGTGGCTGAAGAGCACGCCCCAACTGGATGTGGAGAAACGCTACGAAAGCGAGCGTCGGGGTCTGGCGGAAGCCGCCGCACTGCGAAAGCAGAGACGCGCCCAGGAGGCCGACTCTGTTCTCCTTGCCACGACCTACCACCGCGACCACGGCACGGGGCTCGACTGCTACAAGGTGGGGCCGAGCTTGGGATGCGGCACGCCAGCCGTTCTGCTCGGCGACAGTCTCGTGTTGCCTTGGTGTTTTGAACGCTACGAAGTGAAGGAAAACGGTCCGCTGCGCTTCAGCGTGGAATTTACCTACCCTGCCAAACATATAGGCAAGGAAATGCTGCGCGAACACCGACTCATCAGCCTCAGCAAGGGCGATTATTTCAACCGCATGACCGTTTGGTATGAAGGCATGAAGAAGAAGAGCCAGATAGACGTTTGCGGCGGACTGGTGGTACACACCAAACGCACTGCCGACCTCACGCTCGCCGACGATTTCATCGCCTATACCGACCCCACGGACAACGCCGCCCGCCACAACTTCGAGATTTACGTGGCAGTGGTGTTCCCCGATGGCATTAACGAGACGCGCCTCATCAGAGACCCGCACCACGAGCGCCAGGGCATCGTTGGCAATGCCATAGGCGTGAAACGCGGCCTCAAAGCCGGCGCCGCCTTCACCTATTGGTTTGGTGCCTCGTGGCACAAGAGCGGAACGGCAGACCAGGCCGCCTGGCTGGCGCAAATCAAGCGATTTGTCAGCAACCAACGGCAGCCACTTCAGTTGAGCATCAGCAAGAAGGAATAAAGATTCCAGCCACCTGCCAATGGCTTCAAAAGAATGAAACTATACGCCATAGAAAAAGGGTGTTCTAAAACGCAAATTTTAGAACACCCTTTTCTATGGCCTTTTATTGCAGTCCCATTACTTAGTAATGGCCCTCTAAAAATGCTCTGTAGTGATACATAACACTATCATAGATTTCTTCAACTGATTTTGTATATGCGCTCGGATGATACGAACAGAAGATAAGAACACCCGTTGGTTTGTGAAGCCGAATGGAGTTGTGATCCTTTCCTATACTGGTTAGCTCCTCTTGCGGAAACATATCCAGAACGAATCTGTAGATGTGCTGGCTGGCACAGACAATCATAGTAGGAACCAAAATCTCTATTTCCCTCTTGAGGAAATCACCGTAGTTACGAAGATGCCATTTCAGTTCTTTGTCATCGAGCTTTCCGTCCCCTGGCTGTTTCTTGCATTCAACTATGGCAAAAGGCTGGGTGTTAAAGAAATCCTTTACTTCATCAAAGTGCTGCGCCACTTCGCCATACCACCATGGATTATCTTTGTCTGCTTTTGACAATCCCCAAAGGAGGAAAGCGAGATTCCGTAGGAAGGGCGTTTCTAAGTTCCTATTTGCTTCTTTAGTTTTGTGGTGCTTGGCGGTATCCTTCCCTGTATCTATCAACCATTCACGGATGTCTTCGTCCCATTTTTCAGCACCATCTTGATTCTGATCTTTCAACAAGAACAATATACGATTACGTGAAGAAAACCATGCCTCTTCATTTTGACCAAGAGGGTTTTTATTATACATCAGCCCATCCCTTGTAAAATGAGATGTACTGTCCTGCTCTTTCATTTTGGCTTTCCACTCAACAAAGAGGTCGTCCAGATCGTTTTCAATTCTTTTGCTCATTGCATCCAGTTATTTTTTTGGGGGGGGCATCCCTCATAGTTTTCCAGCAATATGTGCACGTGGCCAGCGCGGAAATACCATACGCTTTGAGTCGATGGTTACGCAAATTTACGAAAAAGAGTCTGCTTTCACAAACACCTATTTAATCACACAGGCGTTTTATCCCCCATTACTATACCCTCCAAAACACTATTTCGTGCACTTCATCACTTTTCTGCGCCACTACATAGCGCAGATTGGAAATCAATGAGTTACGCAAAACTACGAGTGGCGTTTGGTGGCGCAAGCAAGAAAGTATATCTTTGTTCCATATATGCGTGGGATGCTTACATCTCAAAAGGTACTTTGGAAATGCATCCGATGTTCCATTTTACAGAAAGAAGGATAGAAGCACACATTTGTATCTGCTTCATCGCCTATAAAGTATATAAGGAATCAGAGAGACTTGTAGCAATCAACAAAATAGGAATGAGTGTTGACCATGTGCTTGATGTCGCCAAAACAATCACTACAATAAAGATACGGATGCCAAAGGATAAAGCGATCTTCACAAAAACATTATTCCTAACCGATAAGCACCGTAATATTATGTCACTTTTCGACCTATCAAAAGATCAATTTTAATTTGGGTGGCGCATTGACGAAGTTAGGAAGTATACGTGGACTATTCTCCATATCTTTTGACAGAATCTCCGACTTCAAGGATACTATAAAATGAATCCACCGTAGCCACATATGCTCTATTTTCTGTCTGTACATAATGCGTATACAGACAACAAAAAGAAGTCTTATCAATTTCATCTTTTTGCGCGTAAAATATATAAATTATAAAAAAGGATATAATCATGAATTTAATTCTCATTCTTTTCATTGATATTAAGTTTAAGATGTTGAATAATTTGATTTCTAGACGAATTCCTTGTCCTTGCTAACTCTAGATTTAAATTCTTCATTTGAAATACAGAATTGAAATGGCTATTGATATCACGCTGATGCGTTAAATGTACCATGAAGCCTTCTGTTCTGAATAGTTTATAGTCGAAGGCTTGCCATCTGCTGTATCGTTCGAAATCTTCCGGTCCCCAGCCATAAAAGTGCTCGTTTTCCATGCCAGCCTGTTTATATTTGTCTGTATTCAAGAAG
>OIDQ01001210.1_pt1 | contig 9699 bp, 10 predicted proteins | sample 1581511 | NCBI WGS metagenome assembly OIDQ01 (sample SAMEA3882526, study PRJEB24775) | human gut metagenome | biome: human-associated habitat; feature: intestine environment; material: feces | place: Netherlands | collected 2009/2010
ATTGGTTTTACTGCAGTATTCATAATTAGTTTTCCTTTCAGCCTTTTGGCAGATACGCCCTCGGATTCGTTCGTTCCCCGTTGACGCGCACCTCGAAGTGGAGGTGCGGGCCGGTAGATCTGCCGGTGGAGCCGGACAAAGAAATGATGTCCCCGGCCTCTACTGTCTGGCCCACCTGTGCCAACAGTTGGGAGTTGTGGGCGTATAGAGTGGACAGGCTGTTGCCGTGGTCGATCATCACATAATTGCCCGCCGCACTGCTGTAGGATGCCGCTGTTACCGTTCCATCCGCCGCCGCGATAATGTCCGCTCCCGCCGATGCTCCGATATCAATTCCCTTATGGTTCGACGACGCTCCCGACATCGGGGATACTCTCGTTCCATAATCGCTGGTCACCCGTGTGCTGCTCGGGCACGGCCACCGGAACGCTCCTCCGGTATACGGATGTTCCTCCACCCCGGCTGCCGCTTTCTCCGCTTCCGCTCTCTTGATCGCCGCAATCAATTCTTCCTGCGCCTGAATCTCCGCCGCATAATAGTCGGCGTCGCTCTGCGCATCTTCAATATCTCCCGAGATGTCCGCAAGCTCCGACTCCTTCTGCCGCATCATGGCGGCAACAGTCGCTTTATTGCTCTCGACCGTCGACTTGAGTGCCTCCAGATCGGTATACTCCTGCTCCAGCTGGGCTTCCAGATTCACAATCGACTCCACGGTGTCCTGGTACTCGGTAAGCTTTTGTCTGTCATAGCTCTGTATCTGTGCGATATAATCTGCGGAATTTAAAAATTCAGAAATGTTTCTGGAAGATAAAAGCGCCTCCAGATAAGAGGTCTGCCCGTTCTCATACATGAACTGGATCCGCACTTTCATATCCGCGTACTGCTGTGCTTCCCTCTCTTTGGCTCCGGCAAGCTCGTCCTTCGTCTCCTGGATATCCTCGCTCTTTGCCGTCAGCTGATTCTCAAGATCCGTGATCCGCGCGGATATATCTATCAGCTGCTGGTTCAATTCTGTTACCTTGCTCTCGATATCACCCTTGGAATCCCTGAGATCCTCAATCGTGCTCTGCGCCTCTTTGAGCGCTTTTTCCAGCTGGGCTTTCTCGTCCTGCGCCTCCTGCAGGGATTTTGTGGAAGCGGCGTCCTCCGTCACTTTCTCTGTGGAAGCCGACGATGCCTGGATCGGTATGCCCGCCGCCAGCACCAGAATCAGTCCGAGCGCTGCTATTCTTCGTATCATTGTAAACTTCATGTGTTTCCTGTATGGCATCTTATCATTATACCCTCAAATGCTTGCGAATTGTGATGCGACTTCCGATAAAACCGATTCCCACACCCAGAATCAATGCCACCGGGATCAGATTATGGAAAATCTCGTTCACGCTAAGGAACTTCATCATATTGCTGATAAAGCTGAACTTATCGCTGATGTACATTACAATCTTCCCGTACAATGCGTACAAAATGCCAAGCGGAATTGCCGCTCCGATCAGTCCGATTACAATACCTTCGACCACAAACGGTGCGCGCACAAAATAATCCGTCGCTCCGATCAGCTTCATGATCGCAATCTCTTCCTTGCGGACGGAGATACCGACCGTGATCGTATTGCTGATCAAAAAGACGGCAACACCGAGCAGGATCAGGATAACGCCCGCCGAGATGTACCCGATCAGACTGTTAAAGTCGGTCAGCGTGTTGGCCACCTGCTGGGACTGCTTTACTTCACGCACTCCATCGACGGACTTCAGGTAGGTAACCAGCGAGTCCTGCATCGATATATCGTTCATGTAAATGGCATAGCTCGCGGAATTCGCCAGCGGGTTATCGCCGGCAAAACTTGCAGCCGCCGCTTCATTTCCCTCAAAGTAAACTTCCTTGAAGCTTTCCCATGCTTCATCCGCTGAGATAAAGTCATAATGTGATACTTCCGGTCTCTCCGAAATCAGCTCCCCGATCTCCTCGATCCGCTGATCCGAGATTCCCTCATCAAACAGCACTGTCACTGCCACGCCGGACTCCGCATCCTTCACCATGGACTGGAAGTTCACGACAATCATATAGAACAGACCGAACAGAAAAATGCACGCTGTCATCGTGGCGATCGACACCAGTGAGAACAGCTTGTTCTTCCAGATATTCACGATTCCCTGCTTAATTGTATAAAAAAACGTACTAATTCGCATAGTCGTCGTCACCTCCATCATCCAAGAAATCATCAAACAGATCATCGTCCTGTTCGACAGAGGTATCCTTACCGTAATGATCCGAAGCGGTATCGTCTACCACAACGCCTTTTTGCATCGTGATGACACGCTTATTCATCGCTTTCACAATCTCCAGATTGTGTGTTACTACAACCACCGTTGTCCCCTGCTCGTTGATCTCCTCCATCAGCTTCATAATCTCCCATGCATTATTCGCATCAAGATTACCGGTAGGCTCGTCCGCCAGCAGAATCTTCGGCTTGTTAATCAGCGCGCGCGCAATCGCCACACGCTGCTGCTCCCCTCCGGAAAGCTGTCTCGGGTATGAGCGGTATTTTGCCGCCAATCCCACCATCGACAACAGTTTTGGAACATTTTTCTTGATGGAGCGGTTGGATTCGCCAATGACCTTTTGTGCAAAGGCTACATTGTCATAAATATTTCTATCCTTTAACAATCGGAAATCCTGAAAAACCACCCCAATGTTGCGGCGGAATTTCGGGATTTGTCTTCGTCTGATTTTATTTAATTTTCTGCCATTGATTGTAATGGTTCCCTCCGTCGGTTCCAGTTCCTTCAACAGGAGCTTGATCAGCGTCGACTTGCCCGAACCGCTGTCACCGACAACAAATACAAACTCTCCCTCCTCAATGTTAAGACTCACGTCATTAAGTGCAGGAATTCCCGCAGAGTACGACTTGCTGACATGCTCTAACTTTATCATGAAATTACCTCATTTCTGTATGCATCTCCGATGGTTCCGGAGAATCAAATGCTCTGTCCCATCCCATATAGTCTACTCAATGTATGCAGTTGTTGCAATACCCGTATGCAAATTTTAAGAATTAGTAGTCCAGAGACTCCATATACTTCATATATTTTACGACCATCAGTGCGATCTTGAACGTGATGGCATCCTCGAACACACGCAGATCCAGTCCGGTGCTCTTCTGCAGCTTATCCAGACGGTACACTAACGTGTTGCGGTGGATGTAAAGCTGTCTGGAAGTCTCTGATACGTTCAGGCTGTTCTCAAAGAACTTGTTGATCGTCGTCAGCGTCTCCTCATCGAAATCATCCGGGGACTTATTGTCAAAAATCTCCTTGATGAACATCTTGCACAGCGGAATCGGCAGCTGGTAGATCAGACGACCGATACCGAGTGTGGAGTAAGCGATTACATCCTTCTCCTCGAAGAAGATCTTGCCGACATCAAGTGCCATCCGCGCCTCCTTGTAGGATCTGGATACCTCTTTGATCTCGCCGACAATCGTTCCGTATGCCACATGAACGTCGCTGTCCGCATCCGCACGGAACAGGTTGACCATGCTCTCCGCGATCTTGTTCAGCTCCTCGTAACCTTCGTTCTCGCCGACTTCCTTCACAACGATAATATTCTTCTCGTCGACTGCTGTGACAAAATCCTTCGTCTTCGTGCCGAAGATTCCGCGGATCTTCTCCAGTTCATTGCCGTCCTTGTCGCGGTTCGTCTCCACAATGAATACCACGCGGCGCACCTCGGTGTCGATGTGAAGCTTCTTGGCACGGTTATAAATATCAACCAGCAACAGGTTGTCGAGCAGCAGGTTCTTGATAAAATTATCCTTATCGAACCGCTCCTTATATGCTACCAGAAGATTCTGGATCTGGAAACTGGCAATCTTTCCCACCATGTATACATCATCGCTGTCTCCGCTTGCCAGAAGAATATACTCAAGCTGGTGCTCATCAAATACCTTGAAAAACTGATATCCGTTCACCACCTGGCTGTCTGCCGGTGACTCCACGAACGCCTGCGCCGGCTCAATGTACTGATCCGCCTCCGGAAAAGTGGCTGCTAACACCTTCCCCTCCACATCAATAATGCACAGATCTATTCTGGTGATTCCCTTTAATCCATCGATTGTATTCTGAAGTATTTGATTTGAAATCATAAGCTCCGCTCCTTCTCATCCTGCTTCTGCTGAAACTCTTCTGTCCGGTCACTGTGTTTCTTCCCTATGAGCAACTTTCACAATAAAAAGCCGCCTTTCTACCTCGGAACAAAAATATCTAAGCTATATTTTAATGCAAAACAGCAAAAAAAGAAAGAGGAAATGCATTTTTTTTATGCATTTCCTCTTTTTCACTCCGCTTCCCCGAACTTTTCCTGATCCTGATACTTGTTCATACTGTTCTTCAATCTTCCCAGATGCAGCCGGTTCTTAACGAAACTTCCAAGTCCATGCTTTTTTCCATGAACGCCGAGTTCTCCCATGCCGAACCATATGGTCGCGCTCATCTTATCCTTATGCTCCGCGAAAAAATGTTCCTGCAGCGGAGACGGCAGAATCGAAACGATCACATCCGGCGTCGTCGCATTCATCTCATTGATGACGGCATCCAGATTCCCCACACAATTTTCCAGTGCATATTCTCCCGCCAGAATCAGCTTCGGGAATGCTTCCTGCAGTTCCGCTTTGACCTTCTGCACGCCCTCCTCCGTCTGTCCCAGCACAAAAATGCTCCGCTTATTGCGCTCGATCCTCCGATAGAATTCATATGAAAAATCATTCTGCTCCGTCTCCTGCACACGCTGCATGCTGTCCGCATCCGCCGCCTTTAAGATCTCCTTCTCCCCAATGACGGAAAGATCCAGCTCCGAGATCACGTTGTGTACCACCGGGTCCGTCCCTGACGCAATCAGCATCTGCATGGAAATGTTTTCGATTGTATTTAAAACATCATTACTCAGATAGTTCTCGACCTGCCGCATCGATTCCCGCACGGTATAGTTGTCAAGACCGATCCCCATAATATCTATTTTTTTAATCATTGTGCACCTATATCATTACCATTATTTGAAAAAACATACCTTCGTCTGCGAAAGATATGTTTTTAGTATAGCAAACTTGTATTCGTATTTCAAGATTCTTCCATTCCAGTCAAATTTACAGACTTCTTTTACTGCTTTTTTATAATTATTTTATATTTGAAATGTCAATAACTTTTCCAAACTTTCCACGAAATCGGACAACTTTATTATTTCTTCACAAAACAGACATTCGATTATTTTACTATGTAAACCAGATTTTTTTCCCACTTTTCTGTGGATAATGTGAATAACTTCGTGTATAACTCGATTTTTCCTGTTTTTCCGTTTCTGCATTGTGGATAACTTTTTTGCAATTCACACTCATTTAGTCAGTTTTCCTTTTTCATTTTTTACAATTTGTGCACATTGTATAGACTGTGCCTTTTGTCCTATTCCTTCATTTTTTGCAATAATCCTGCGTTTTGGGGTGCAATATTGAGAAAATCATGTCCCTTCGTTATCAGGCAGAATGTAACTGAAAATCAAAAGAGCTTCCGCTTCTCTTCCTCTTCTTATGACGCAAAAATGGGACTATCACAAGTGATAGTCCCATTTTATATTCTCGTTTAGAAAATTCTTCTTACACAGATCGGGCTGCGGTAGGTAACACTGGAGTAAGTGATACCGCTGGACGGTGTGCTGGCATGCACGATCGTTCCATTTCCGATATAGATTCCAACATGTCCGCTGTAACATACAATGTCACCCGGCTGTGCAGATGAAAGGCTTACTTCATAACCACAGCCTCTCAACGCACTGGATGAATGCGGAAGACCAATTCCAAATGCTGAATACACACTCATAACAAATCCGGAACAGTCCGTTCCATTCGTAAGGCTGCTTCCGCCATATACATACGGATTACCGACAAACTGACATGCATAGCTTGCAACTGCCTGACCGTTTGAACTGGTCGGTGCACTGTAGGATGCACTGGAATCTGAGGAGCTGGATGAACTGGATGAACTCTCAGAGTTCTTCTTTCTGGCGCTAGCTGCCGCCGCTGCCGCCGCCTCACGCTCTGCCTCTTCCTTCGCAAGACGTGCTTCCTCTTCTGCTTTGGACTCCGCCTGTACATACTCTGTCGTCAGTGTGACATAATCGGTGGATACATAGCCGTCTCCCTCTTCTGTCGTCACAAGTGCCCAGCCCGGAATGGACTCATCGGTTACCACGAGGTCATCCTCGATCGGAACCATGGTTAAAACCGCTGCGTCTGTGGACGGCTCCGTACGCACATAAAGTGTTGTCGTCGTAACTTTTGCATAGCGGGTACTTACAGACTTTGCAAGTTCCTCATCACCGGCAACCACGTACTCACACTTCACATAACCGGTGACATTGCCGGAGGTGATCTCATACCAGCCATCCTCTGTGGTCTGTAAAATTGTTGCCGCTGAATTATTGTAAAGCTTACCGACTACCTCGCTCTCTGTGTTCGGCTCGGTACGCACGTTTACGTAGTTATCTACCTGCGCAATGGCAATGTCTGCATATTCGGACTCTACCACCGGTGTCTCATTCTCGCTTACCTGTTCCTGCTGCGCTGCTGCTTCCTGCGCCACTTCCTCATTGCTTGCAACCAGACAATCTGCCACTGCAAGCGAAACGCCTGCGCTCGGGCTGCTGCTTCCCGTTCCAACTGCCACTGCTTCTGCTGTGGTAGCAACGGACACACCCGCAACCGGTGCTGCATATATCATAGATACAGGATCTCCTGCCAATAACATTCCAGTCAATACAATCCCTGTAGCTCTCAGTGTTCTTCTGTTCATGAATGCCTCCAACGGATTTATTACAAATTTGTTACATTTATTACATGGTTATTATAACAAAGCGTCTATATGATGTCAACCCGCTATATTTTGTAATACTCCGCAGATTTTACACAACATTTTCTTTTTCGACACGTCTTTTCCACAATCTGCGCCATTTTCCGACAAATCCGGGTTACATATGCTCCCAGATTTTCCCTTCCTGCTGCTGCCTTATGCCTTTCCGGTTTTATAGTTTGTTGCATTTTTCATAATTGCCATTCTCCTCCATCTGTGGCATAATAAAGCTATCATAAGAAGGAAAGGTGGGATTCGTATGGATTTTTCCAATGTTGATCTGGCGCTTGGCACACTGACGGCCTACGACTCCGGTTCTTCTGTCAGCTCCGGCAGTCTCGCCTATGCAGTCGGCACGGCCGTTCTCAGTCAGTCATTAGACCTGACCCAGCAGATGGGCGCCTCCATGATTCAGATGATGGAACATTCGGTGAACCCGGAGCTCGGCGGCAATATCGATATGTACGTATAGGGATCATGTAACAGATGCTCTCTGAAAAGAAAAGACGCGGCACACGATGTAACAGTGTGCCGCGTCTTTTTATGTTCCGGATCTCCTCCGGCAGTCTCAGGTATTCCTGTCGCAGCAATTATTTGGTAGCAATCGCTTCGATCTCGAGCATAACGTCCTTCGGAAGACGTGCCACCTCAACGCAGCTTCTCGCCGGGTACGCGCCCTCAAAAAATGTCGCATATACTTCGTTGATCGCTGCGAAATCATTCATTTCCTTAATAAATACGGTTGTTTTTACCACGTTCGCCATGCTGGTGTCTGCTGCCTCAAGCAGATGGGACAGGTTCGTCAGCGCCTGCTTTGCCTGCGCCACAGATCCCTCCGGGATCTCGCCTGTTGCCGGTACAACCGGAATAATACCGGAAGTGTATACCATGCCGTTTACCTCAATCGCCTGGGAATATGGTCCGATCGCTGCCGGTGCCTTGTCCGTGCTGATTACATTTTTCATGCTGTATTCCTTCTTTCTTATAGTCTGTCGGTTTCGTCTATCATAGCACACATGGAACATCCATGCTACTATAATTTGCGGATTGCACGCTCCGTAATCTCGATGCGGCGCTCCTTGTACAGTCTGCCGACCGCACGCTTGAATGCATTTTTGCTCAGCCCCGTCTCACGCATGATGACTTCCGGTGAAGCCTTGTCCGTAAACGGAAGCACGCCCGCAAATTCCTCAATCACTTCCATGACCTTCTCGGCGTCCGCATCCATCTGCAGATATGCCTTTTCCCGCATCGTAATGTCAAGCTTGCCGTCCGGCTTCACCCCGGTGACCTTCGCCTCAATCACATCGCCGATCTGAAGATGGCTGCAGTCCTCATGTGCCGGTATCATCGCCGAGTAGCAATCATCCACTGCCACAAACGTTCCGAAATCATGACCGAACTCGTAGATCCGTCCGTTTACCGTGTCTCCTTTTTTATAAGGAGAATCCGTGCGCATCAGGTCGTACAGCTTTTTCATGCTTGCACAGAGTCTGCGGCTCTTATCGATGTAGAGCGTCACCAGAACCTCATCCCCCGGCTGCACCTTTTTCGTCATCTCTTTATATGGAAGAAACAGGTCTTTTTCCAGTCCCCAGTCCAGGAACGCACCGATTTTTCCAATCTCGGCAACCTCAAGCACCGCCAGTCCGCCAAGCGTCAGTTTCGGCTGGTTGGTCGTCGCAATGATGCGGTCCTTGGAATCCTTGTACAGGAATACTTCGATCTCATCCCCGAGCTTTGCGTCCGCCGGCACCTGCTTCTGCGGCAGAAGCACACGCGTCTCATCTCCCTCATGCTCCGCCAGATAAATTCCAAATTCTACTTTTTTGATTACTTTTAACTTCTGATATTCACCTAATTTCATCTCGATCCTCATTTTCCATCAATTCTTCTCTACCGCCGCAAATTCCACAATCGCATAGATCTGGTCTCCGCCGTCTGTCAGAACCACCGTTATCTTTTCCTCCGATACTGTGACAACCGGATGCAGCACGTCGCCCAGCATTGCCGCCCGTCGGTACTCTGCCCGCACGCCGCCGATTGCAAAATCCTCCGGCACAGATTCCTTTGCCACCAGAATGTATTTCCCGTTGTTCATGTGGTGGTTGGTGTCAATAAAAAATCCCGCCACCGGAACCGGCGGCATCACAGTCCCGTCCTCCGGAACCGATAGCTTTCTCGCGCCCCACTCGCCCGGCAGTTCTTCTCCGATCTCCGGCCGGTAGGCATCCGCCACTTTCTCCGGGATGCGCATCGGGCGCATCCGTTCCATATCCATGTAAACCCAGACAGAATTCGCCAGCACCAGTTCCTCTCCCTGTCCGTTTGTGATCCGGAAGTTGCGATATCCATAGAATCCCTTAAATGCGTACGGCCATGTCTCCACGCAGATTTTCTCTCCCATAACCGGGTAGCGTCTGATCTTAATCTCCCAGGAAGACAATACCCACGCCTGCTTCTGCTCTGCCAGATATTCCACGCCGATATTCATATCTTCCGACTGGAAGGTGCAGCAATCCTGCAGATAATCCATCACCGCCGGCAGTGTCAAATGCCGTTCGCTGTCCACTTCACTGTAACGTACGCGACTTTCAAACTGATACATGGAGTCCCTTCTTTCAATGCCTGTGTCTGTTATTATCGTAGTAATAGTAACACAGGGGGACAGGTTTTTCAATGATGGGAAACAGATGCCGGATAAAGAAAAGACCTCATGAACATCGTTCATGAGGTCTTAGAAGCAGGGCTACAAGGATTCGAACCTTGAAATGACGGAGTCAGAGTCCGTTGCCTTACCATTTGG
>OIDQ01001216.1_pt1 | contig 9660 bp, 9 predicted proteins | sample 1581511 | NCBI WGS metagenome assembly OIDQ01 (sample SAMEA3882526, study PRJEB24775) | human gut metagenome | biome: human-associated habitat; feature: intestine environment; material: feces | place: Netherlands | collected 2009/2010
GGCAATCTGGAATGAATTTTGGCTACGTTACTGTGAACGGAGTGAACAGTAACTAAATATTCTCCGGACAGGAAAAGGCAGTAAATAATAAGGCAATAAATAGCAAGGAGGACATCACAAATGGCAAAACGTGGAGGATTCCCGGGAATGGGTATGCCGGGAAATATGAATAATCTTATGAAACAGGCGCAGAAAATGCAGCGTCAGATGGAAGAGAATCAGAAAGCTCTGGAAGAGAAAGAATTTACGGCTACTGCAGGAGGCGGAGCTGTAGAGGTAACTATCTCAGGTAAGAGAGAGGTGACAAAAGTAAAGCTTCAGGAGGAAGTTGTAGATCCAGATGACATCGAAATGCTGGAAGATCTCATCGTTGCAGCTACAAACGAAGCACTTCGCAAAGTGGAAGAAGAATCTACGGCTGTTATGTCTAAACTGACAGGTGGCCTGGGCGGACTTGGCGGAGGTCTTCCATTCTGATGGAATACTACAGCAGTCATATCAATAAGCTGATCGAGCAGCTTTCCCATCTTCCGGGAATCGGTGCGAAATCAGCACAGAGACTGGCATTTCACATCATGAATATGCCAAAGGATCAGGTAGAGCAGCTTACCTCTTCCATTACCGGTGCCAGAGAGAATGTACAGTATTGCAAGTGCTGCTGTACTCTGACAGACAGAGAGATCTGTCCCATCTGCAGCAATGATAAGCGTGATCATTCAGTGATCATGGTGGTAGAGAATACAAGAGATCTTGCAGCTTATGAAAAAACAGGCAAGTTTGATGGCGTTTATCATGTTCTTCATGGTGCAATCTCTCCAATGCTTGGAATCGGGCCGGATGATATCAAACTGAAAGAACTCATGCAGCGTCTGGCAAAGGATGAGGTAAAGGAAGTGATTATTGCTACCAATTCCAGTCTGGAGGGGGAAACAACGGCAATGTATATCAGTAAGCTGATCAAACCTACCGGGATCAAAGTCAGCAGGATCGCAAGCGGAGTTCCGGTAGGAGGAGATCTGGAATATATTGACGAAGTGACTCTTTTACGTGCTCTTGAGGGGCGTGTGGAGCTTTAAGGTTACTGTTCTGACAAAAGATCATCGGAAAAGGAGGCATCACTTTGTCTAAAAAGAAAGCAACTTCTTCTGACGTGGCAAAGAGGGCAGGAGTCTCCCAGGCAACTGTTTCCATGGTCCTGAATAAGAAATATAATGTTTCTTTTTCCAGAGAAACAGTGGAGAAGGTAGAGCAGGCAGCCAGAGAATTAGGCTATCATCTTCCCGGACGAAAGAACAGAAAAGAAAGCCGGAAAGAGAAGCTGATCGTTGTTTTTTGCCCTACGCTTACAAGCCCGTATTATGTATTGCTTCTGCAGGGGATTGAAGCAGTGGCGAACAAGCAGGGATATGGTGTCTTTATCTGTAATACACAGAGAGATCCCCGTCTGGAGGAGAAATATCTGCGCATGATGGGTACAATAGAGCCGCTTGGCATTATCTACTGCTGTAATCCAAATCCGGATTTTCAGCAGCAGGTAGAGGAACTGGCGCAGACAATCCCACTGGTTATCATCAGTAATAAAGAGAAAACTACAACTATAGATGCCATTAATCAGGATAATACAGTTGTGGGAAGGATGATGGCAAGACATCTGCTTGATCTGGGGCACAGAGATGTAGCGTTTATCACTCCGCCCCTGACAAGGAGACAATGGCAGAGAACAAAACGTGTAAATGGTTTTGTGAAAGAGTTTGAGAAAGAAGGCCTGAAGGATCATGTGATCATTAAGGCTGCGGATGAAGCTATCGATATGCAGATCCCGCGGATGGATTCGGAATATTCGATGGGTTATGAGCTTACTATGGAGCTTCTGGATGAAGGCAGGGAATTTACAGCTATTGCAGGCCAGAATGATATGATGGCTATTGGTGCGCTGGATGCTCTCCATGAAGCAAGGATTCATGTACCCAAGGATGTATCGGTGATCGGGTGCGATAATATCTTTTATTCGGGAATACGGAAGATCTCTCTTACTACGATCGATCATTTCGTAGCCCTTAAAGGCAGAGATGCCTGTGATATTATACTGCGCAAAATCGATGAGCAGGACCGTTTTCTCACAGATTCTGCTCCTGTCAGTCTCTATAATATTGAATATACCCCCAAGCTGATAGCGAGACGCACTACGGGGTATGTCAGAACCAAAAAAAATAATTAAATACGTCGAATGAAAATTATTAATAATAATTTTGAAGGCATCCTCTGGAATTGCTGTAAATCCCGGGATGTGCAGGCTGAAATCCGGTATCAGAGACGGTTTGTAAAGGATTTTTACCTGTAACTGCAAAAGTACTGAACAGTTACGAAAAAGGAAAAGAAATCAGTTGCGGAATGTATGTTGTGACAGAAAAATAAAGAATTAATAAAACACATGATTATTAATAAGAAAATTATTAATAATATTTTGCGGCGCTTGACCTGAATATAAAGTCTGTTATAATGAAACCATCAGATCAATGAACGATTATGACAAGCAAAAATCAGGAGGGTTAAGAACATGAAATTTTTTATTGACACAGCAAAAGTAGAAGATATTAAGGCAGCTAATGATATGGGTGTAATCTGTGGTGTTACCACAAATCCGTCTCTTATCGCAAAAGAAGGAAGAGATTTCAAGGAAGTAATCAAAGAGATCACATCTATCGTAGACGGACCAATCAGCGGTGAAGTAAAAGCTACTACAACAGATGCAGAAGGAATGATCAAAGAGGGACGTGAGATTGCAGCCATTCATCCGAATATGATTGTTAAAATTCCTATGACAGTAGAAGGTCTGAAAGCAGTTAAGGTTCTTCATGCAGAAGGAATCAAGACAAACGTTACTCTGATCTTCACTGCTAACCAGGCACTTCTGGCTGCAAGAGCAGGTGCTACTTATGTATCTCCGTTCCTTGGAAGACTGGATGACATTTCTACAAGAGGTGTTGATCTGATCCGCGAGATTGCTGAGATTTTTGAAGTGGCAGGAATCGAGACAGAAATCATCGCAGCAAGCGTAAGAAATCCGATCCATGTAACAGACTGTGCACTTGCAGGTGCTGACATTGCAACTGTTCCGTACAATGTAATCGTACAGATGACAAAACATCCTCTGACAGATGCAGGTATTGAGAAATTCCAGAAAGATTATAAAGCAGTATTCGGCGAATAAGGAGAATTTACCACAATGGAAAAATTAGAACTTCAGAAAATTGCAAACGAAGTCCGTAAAGACATCGTTACTGCATTACATTCTGCAAAAGCAGGACATCCGGGCGGATCTCTGTCTGCAGCAGATGTATTCACTTATTTATATTTTGAAGAAATGAATATTGATCCAAAGGATCCTAAGAAGGCTGATCGTGACCGTTTCGTACTTTCCAAAGGCCACACAGCACCGGGATACTACTCTGCACTTGCAGAAAGAGGCTTTTTCCCAAAAGAAGATCTGAAGACTCTTCGTCATCTGGGTTCCTATTTACAGGGACATCCGGATATGAAACATATCCCGGGTGTTGATATGTCCAGCGGTTCTCTGGGACAGGGAATCTCTGCAGCAGTTGGTATGGCGCTTTCTGCCAAATTAAGCAATGAAAGCTATCGTGTATACACCTTATTAGGTGACGGCGAAATTCAGGAAGGCCAGGTTTGGGAAGCTGCTATGTTTGCAGGCTTCAGAAAACTGGACAATCTTGTAGTGATCGTGGATAATAATGGACTTCAGATCGACGGTAAGGTTGATGAAGTATGTTCTCCATACCCGATTGATAAGAAATTTGAGGCATTTAACTTCCATGTGATTAACGTTGCAGACGGAAATGATATGGATCAGTTAAGAGCTGCTTTTGATGAAGCAAAAGCTACTAAGGGAATGCCTACAGCTATCATTATGAAAACTGTAAAAGGAAAAGGTGTTTCCTTTATGGAAAATCAGGTTGGATGGCATGGAAAAGCTCCGAATGACGAGCAGTATGCACAGGCAATGGAAGAGTTAGAAAAGGCAGGTGAAGCATTATGTCAGAAGTAAAGAAGATCGCAACAAGAGCAAGCTACGGTGCTGCGCTGGTTGAATTAGGTAAGAAACATGAGAACCTGGTCGTTCTGGACGCTGACCTTGCTGCAGCTACTCAGACTGGCGTATTCAAAAAAGAATTTCCGGAGCGTCATATTGACTGTGGTATTGCCGAGTGTAATATGATGGGCATTGCCGCAGGTCTGGCTACTACAGGAAAAGTTCCATTTGCCAGCACATTTGCAATGTTTGCAGCAGGACGTGCTTTTGAGCAGGTTCGTAACTCTATTGCATATCCGAAGATCAATGTAAAAATTGGCGCTACTCATGGCGGAATTTCTGTAGGTGAAGATGGTGCTACCCATCAGTGTTGTGAGGATTTTGCTCTTATGAGAGTAATTCCGGGAATGGTTGTTGCCTGCCCTTCTGATGATATTGAAGCAAAAGCTATGGTAGAAGCAGCTTATGAGCATGTTGGTCCTGTATATATGAGATTTGGACGTCTGGCAGTTCCGGTTATCAATGACAGACCGGACTATAAATTTGAATTAGGCAAAGGTATTGTCCTTCGTGAAGGAAAAGACCTTACCATCATTGCAAACGGTCTCTGCGTAGCTCCTGCTCTTGAAGCTGCAGAGAAGCTTGCGGCAGACGGCGTAGATGCAAAAGTAATCAATATCCATACGATTAAGCCTCTGGATGAAGAACTTGTAGTTGCAGCAGCCAAAGAAACAGGCAAGGTTGTAACTGTAGAAGAGCATTCAGTAATCGGCGGACTTGGCGGAGCAGTATGCGAATGCCTGTCTGAGAAAGCACCTGTACCTGTAAAACGTATCGGTGTAAATGATGTATTCGGAGAATCCGGTCCTGCCACAGCTCTTCTTGAGAAATATGGTCTTGATGCAGAAGGCATCTACAAACAGATCAAAGAATTTGTATAATTTACGATTCCCTGTGTGATGGTATCTGCCAGAGAGATTACCGTAGACAGGCGGGTAGTCTGAAGGGTTAGCTGTTCCAGTACACCTGCAATGTTTACAATCCCTGTGATATGGATATCACCAACAGGAGGAAGTTCTTTCTGAACTGCAGCACCTGGGTAAAGTGCACCATCTGCGATGGTCACATACCCCAGGTGCTTTTTTTGTCCAAGAGAGGCATCCACTGCAATAACCAGACCTTCGGGATGCAGAATTTTGATCTGGCGGGAAATTCTGGAAAGATTTAAAGCATGTACGGGGCTTTTCAGGGTACCGTAAACATAAACGCCATGAGTGTCCGTATTCAGATGTTCAAGTAACTGGTGTCCGATATAGGGACCGAGACAGTCTCCTGTCACGCGGTCGCTTCCGATACACAGAAAAACCAGTTCCGACCATCTGCCGGGATATTGAAGAATACATTTATTTAAAAGAAAAGCGATTTCCTCAGCAGAACTGCTTTTCTGTGAGTCCACATAAAATACCATAAAACCTCCCTGATCGTATTATGTACTCGCAGAGTCTCTATTGTACCTGCACAAAAAGATTTCGAGAGCACATTATTGATTATATCTTTTAATTGCTATAGTCCCTTTGCTTCATAACAACAAGCTGCGAAGAGGCTTCTGATAACATCATATCCTTACCGGGATAAAAATATGCACTGTGCAAAATCTGTCGCCAAATTCTGGTAAATTCCTCTTACAATGTGATAAAATCTGCAATTTATCTGTGTTATCCTGATACCCGAAGGGGTGATGAGAGATGATAGAAGTAATCTATAAGGACGAATCTCAGGAAGGACAAAATGGTGAGGAACCGTTTGGATTACCCAGAAATATACGCCAGATCGGCCTGGCAGCCGAAGATTACAGGATTTATATGGAGGACTATGTGTACACATTTCTGGTAAGACTTGCCAGAACGGAAGACTCTCTGGGAGAAGCAAAAACCAGAGTGGCAGTTCTTACAGGAAATCTTAAATGGCGTTCTCAGACAGCTTATCTGTTTATCAAAGGTGCTATTATAGCGGAGGAGATGGAGGCAGCACCTGATCATATCGATTTTTCGGAAAATCAATGGAAGCAGATACAGGAAGCCCAGAAGGAGTACTTCGAAGATCAGGAGATTGTGGGATGGTTCTTTTCACAGCCTCAGCTTCTCCTGAAAGTATCGGAAGTGATGTCAAAAGTACACATGAAACATTTTGGAGGAGAAAAAGTCCTGATGCTTATGGAACCTCAGGAAAGGGAAGATGCTTTCTTCCGTTATGAAAACAATGAAATGGTGCGTCTGGGAGGGTATTATCTTTATTATGAAAAAAATCCCGGTATGCAGACGTATATGATCGACAAAAATGAAGAACTTCAGCCGGAACCTCAGGAAAAATATGAAGATCAGGCTGTGAAAGATTTTCGCAAAATAATTGCAGATAAAAAGGAAACCAGGAAGGAGCCGGCAGCTCCTTCTGTTTTTTCATATGGATTAACTGCATGTCTGGCAATTGCAGTACTGACAGTGGGTGTTAATTTTTACAGAAGTTACCAGAATGTAAAACAGAACGAAAAGGAGAGCGCGACGGTTTCTTCAGTGATCGTTGAGGAGATAACGCCGTCTCCTGTTGTCGGGACTTCGAACAATGAAGCTGTCAGGCAGTATAAACAATACCGGACAGATACTATACAAAATGATGCAGGGAAGAATAAAAAGAATAATGAAGAGAATAATCAAAGCACCAGTGAAAAAGAAAATTCTGAAAAGAAAAACAATACTTCAGAGAAAAAAATATCAGCAGAGCAGACAGATACAGAACAAAAATCGGACAAAACAGAACAGCTTCCGGATGTAAAGACAGAAAAAGCAGATAAAACCGAACAAATCTACCAGCAGGAAGCAGATGAACGTAAAGCACAGAAACGTGTCAGGGAAGCTGTGCAGAAGGAAAACAGCGAAGCAGCGGGAAAAGCCCATGAGTCATATGTGATTCAGCCCGGCGATACTCTTTTTCAGATAAGTATGGACAGATACGGAAGTATCGAAGCCATAAGTCAGATCTGCAAATTGAATGGGATGTCAGCGGACGAAATCATTTATCCGGGACAAGTAATTGTATTACCTTAGAAAACTGTGCTATAATAAATGGCAAAAACTGAAACCTGATAATCAACAAAATGAAAGTGAGAAATAAGGTAAAGGCTAAAATGGCAAATACATTTAAGAAAATAATAAAAAAACATAAAAAGAAAAAGCTTCAGGCAGAGAGAAACAGAAAAGCGAAAGTCCGGGAGAGAGCTGAAGAGGAATATGCAGATGATTATGAGCGCAGATTGTCCCGCCACAAAAGAAGTGTAGTGAAAAAGACAGTTATTACAGTGGTGGCGATAGCTGCTGCTGTAACGGCTGTGGGATTTTACATAGAGAAGAGAAGCTATCATACTTATAAAGTAGTCCAGACAAGTGAGCAGGAGGATATTGTTTCTACAAATTATGTTGAAATGGACGGAAATATCCTTCGATACAGTCCGGACGGAGTTTCGCTTGTTTCTGATAAGATGAGTACATTATGGAGTGAAACCTATCAGATGCAGAATCCTGTGGCAGATGTTAACGGAACTCATGCGGTGATTGCGGATAAAGATGGAACAACTTTGGAGATTTATGATAAATCCGGAAAAACAGGCAGTGTAACTACTTCCTACAGTATTGTCAAAGCAAAAGTATCCAAAAGCGGTCTTGTTGCGGCAATCCTGGATGGCGGAGATGATACATGGATTGATTTTTATGGTACAGATGGAAGTCTGATTGCTGAAAATCAGACGAAGATAGATGATCCGGGATATCCCCTTGATATTGCTGTATCTGAAGACGGAGTGATCATGATGGTAACCTATCAGTTCGTAGATGGAAGTGATACGACCAGTTATGTGGCGTTTTACAATTTCGGAGATGTAGGACAGAATGAGGATGACAGAATTGTCAGTGGATATAAATATGAAAGCGTGGTAGTTCCGCAGATCCAGTATCTTGATAATAACCGGTCTGTAGCACTTAAAGATAATGGATTTACAATTTATCATGGAAGCCAGATTCCGAAGGAAGTAAAAACAGTAAAAGTAGATAAAGAAATTGTCAGTACTTTTTATGATAATGATATGATTGGTCTTGTGTTTAAGAATGACAGTAAAGACAAACAGTATACAATGGAAGTTTATACTACAGATGGCAAATTGAAATTCAAAGAAAACTTCAATATTCCATATACGACGATTAAATTAAGCGGTGGAAATATTCTGATGTACAACAGTTCCCAGATGTGTGTAATGAACAGCAGGGGAGTACAGAAATATCTTGGCAGTGTGGATGGAACGATCAAAGATTTCTTCAAAATCGGAATGAACAGATATCTTCTGGTATTGGACAGCGGTGTAGAGATAATAAAACTTAGTTAGGAGGATGAAAATGGCTTTAACATGGGCCGGAGTCATTACGATACTTTTTCTGGCAGCTGCATGTGTCAGAGGTTATAGGCGGGGATTGATAAAAGAACTGGTTTCGCTTGTATGCGTTTTTTTGTCAATGGCGATCGTGTGGTTTATAAATCCTTATGTAAATGAGTTTATTCGGGAAAATACATCAATTTATGAAAAAGTACAGGAAAGCTGCCGGGAGTTTGTAGGAGAGGAATACAGCACATGGACAGGCAGTGGAGAAAGCCAGACTGAATTTATAAATGAAATGAATCTCCCGGAGCTGCTGAGGAATGGACTGGTTCAGAATAATAATTCTGACAGTTACCAGTATTTGGCTGTAACTACATTTTCGGATTATATTGCCCAATATCTGGCGAGAATGGCAGTGAACGGAATTTCTTTCCTGATTTCTCTGCTGATGTCGACGATTATGGTGAGGAGTATCACATGGATGCTGAATCTTGTGACGAGATTACCTGTGTTGCATGGCATGAACAAGGTAGCAGGAGCGTTGCTGGGGGCAGTTAAATTCCTTATAGTAATATGGATTATCTTTCTGGCTCTCACCATTGTGTGCAATACAAAGGCTGGTGAGGCGGCCCTTCAGATCATTAAGAAAGATTGCATCCTGAGTTTCATATATGACAGAGATATCCTGATCAGGATATTTATGAGTATCTTCTATTAAAAAGGTTTGGTATCTGTGGACCGTAGGTATCGGATCCGAATGTCTTCCTGCGCAAATGCGAACGATTTTTAAATCTTTACTCTGATATTGGGTCGTTAAAAATGAGGATATTATAGCGATATCGGAGATAGTGTAAAAAATATGTAAAAAAATGTAAAATAATACTTGACGCAAAAAGAAAATAATGATATGATAAATCCGCTTCTGAGTGAGGCGGATTTTTTTTGACAGACAACAGAGATTTGGTTGAATAAAGTTGAAAAAAATATAAAAAAAGTGTTGACAGGAAACTGAAGACATGATATTATATCAGAGTTGCTGATGCAGATGAAAAAGAACTTAAAAAATAAAATAAAAAAGTTCTTGACAAAGCAAAAAGCAAGTGATATAATAAATGAGCTGTCAGCCGAGAGGCGAAGACAGACAACCTTGATAACTAAACAGTGAAACACATACGATTCTCGAAAATTC
>OIDQ01001222.1_pt1 | contig 9632 bp, 8 predicted proteins | sample 1581511 | NCBI WGS metagenome assembly OIDQ01 (sample SAMEA3882526, study PRJEB24775) | human gut metagenome | biome: human-associated habitat; feature: intestine environment; material: feces | place: Netherlands | collected 2009/2010
GAGAGCGTTGATGAAAGTATGACGATGAACAAGCCGCATTGGCGAGGACGGAAGTTTGACATATAGCAATCACCGTCACTCGCAAGTTACCGTTATATCAATTTGTATTAGTGAATATGACGGGGAGAGAGTAACCGTAAAAATAAAAGTGGATAGAAGAAATCAACTGTTTTTAGGGAGAGCGTTGATGAAAGTATGACGATGAACAAGCCGCATTGGCGAGGACGGAAGTATGACATATAGCAATTTTTCTATTTCAACAGGTAAAACCGCTGAAACACTTGTCGGACACAGACAAACACGGCTCAATGTTTTTGCAACCCGAAAAAATAAAAATACGGAACAGATTTCTGCTCCGTAAAAATTATTTAAAGAATATCCAACTTTCAACCTTGTCGCCGTCAACCATAAAAGCTTTTTCTGCAATTTCCGCAAGCGGCGAATCACTGTAACTGTCCGAATAAAAATTGTCAATTTTTCCGTCAGGAAAAGCCTCATAAAATCGCTTTACCTTTTCCTTGCCGTGACAGTTTACACCCGAATATTTTCCGCTGTGCATATCTACCTTTGACGCCATAAGGTTTTTTATTTTGAGCCTTTTGCAAACGGGTTTCAGCAAAAATTCGGGTGACGCCGAAATAATTACATCATCATCTTTCTTTTGCTCAAGGTAAAACGGTTTTATATTTCCTATGTATTCCTTCCAGAAATCATTTACATCCTTTTCAGTATCGCAATAGGTAAGAAATCTGTACATTTTTTCTTTAAAATCAGTTTTTGTACCTTTTTTGAATACATAGAATTTTAAAAATGCTCCCAAAAGCGATGGGGCAAGAGTGAGTATTTTTTTATGCCTTTTAAGGCAGAATAAATAGAAATCGGCTGTTGAGTCCCCGTAGTAAATCGTTTTGTCAAAATCGTAAACATTCATAATATGCAAATTCCTTTTTAGTTTTGCAAATAATTTTTGACATTCAATTCTTAACAGAAGAGAACATCTGCACTATGATTATAATATGAGAAGGAAATTTTTGCAACATTTCCCGTTAACAAGCTCATTTTGGCTGATTATCCAAAGAATATACCGTTATTCTGTTGCTTTTAACTCTGTTTTGTTGTACAATATACTATGTATTATTGTATAAAGGAGAAAATCCGTGTTTGGTTATTTGCAGATTCAAAAGAGCGAACTGCTTGTTCGTGAATCCGAGGCTTATAAGGCTGTGTATTGCGGTCTTTGCAGGCAAATGGGTAAGGATTACTCCGTGTTTACAAGATTTACGCTAAGCTATGACTGCACATTTTATGCAATGCTTTTAATGTCGCTTAACCGTTCATGCAAAGGCTTTAAAGACGGCAGATGCACCTGCAATCCTCTTAAAAAATGCAAGTTTGCAACAGATTCGGGTGACGCATACAGAAAGGCTGCCGCATTTTCAATGATATCGGTTTATTATAAAATCATTGATGATATTCAGGACAGCGGATTTTTTAAAAAGCTGTTGTGCAGAATCATAAAGCCTTTCTTTTCTCATCAGAGGAAGAAGGCGGCAGATAAGTATCCTGATATGGACAAAGCGGTTTCTGATATGATGAAGATGCAGTATGATGCAGAACATTCGGAAAAGCCGTCTGTAGATATGTCGGCTCATCCAACGGCATTAATGCTCGCTGCTGTATTGTCGGCTGAGGCTCATGATGAAATTCAAAAAAGAGTTCTCTATGAATTCGGCTATCATATCGGCAGGTGGATTTATCTTGTCGATGCCGCAGATGATATAGAAAAAGATATCAAATCAAACGGATTTAATCCGTTTGTAAACAAGAAAACAGGTGAGGTAAAATCATCGGATTTTATAAAAGCGGTGCTGAATCAGTCACTTGCAAGGGCATATGATGCCTACAATCTTTTGAACTTTACCGATTTTAAGGGAATTTTAGATAATATGATGCTTTTGGGATTTCCTGCATCACAAAACAGAGTAACAAGCAAACTTGATACGGAGGTCAATAATGAATAATCCATATGAGGTTCTCGGTGTGTCTGAAACAGCTACCGATGAAGAAGTAAAAGCAGCGTACAGAAACCTTGCTAAAAAATATCATCCCGATAACTACACCGACAGTCCTCTTGCGGATGTTGCGGAGCAGAAAATGAAGGAGATTAATGAGGCATACGATATGATTAATCAGATGCGTCAGAAGGGTAAGGGTACAGGCTCAACAGGCAGTTCGTCATATAACGCAAATTCTTCAAGCTCACAGTTCTACAATGTAAGAATTTACATTCAGAGAGGACTTCTTGATCAGGCCGATCAGATTCTTGAAAACACAGCACAGTCAATGAGAACCGCCGAATGGCATTATCTCAAGGGCATGATTGCATACCGCAGAGGTTGGTCTGAACAGGCTTTTTCATATTTCACAACTGCGTGCAATATGGACCCCAACAACACGGAATACCGAGCCGCTCTTAACAATATGCAGAGCCAGAGAGCATACAACTACGGTGGTTATACTCAAACAAATCCTAACGCAACAGGCTCATCCTTCTGCGATGTTTGTGCAGGAATGATGTGTGCAAACTGCTTGTGTGATTGTTGCAGAATGGGATGTTAATATGAAGAAAAACGGTATCAAAAAGGGGACAATGCGTATTGCGGTTTGCGGAATTATTGCGGCGCTCTCACTCGTTTTTATGATGATGACATCTCTTGTTCCAATCGGAACATACGCTTTGCCCTGTCTTGCAGGAATTCTCATTTCCTGCATAGTTGTTGAATACGGCTATGGATGGGCAATCGGTGTGTTTTGTGTAACTGCCGTGCTTTCAACGCTCCTTGCCGGCGATAAAGAGGCTGTTATATATTTCATTGCACTTTTTGGCTATTATCCCATTTTAAAGGGCGCTTTTGAATTTAAAATCAAAAACAGGGTAGTTCAATACATACTCAAGTTTGCGGTATTTAATGTTGCCGCCATCGGTTCGTTCTTTGTTGCAACATGGCTGTTGTCAATTCCGACAGATGAATTTACCGTTTTCGGTTTTTATGTTCCGTGGGCATTTTTGATTGCCGGAAATATTTTCTTTTTGCTCTATGATTATGCAATTACCGTATTTGTTATGCAGTATGTTCGCAGATTAAGAGGAAAAATATTCGGTAATTTTCACAAGTAATTATAATTCAAAGAAGTTTTGAGAAGGTGGACCTAAATGAAAAAGCAAAAATTATTTGTCCGCATAGTCTGCATAGTCCTTGTGGTTCTTATGGCAGTATCGGTAGGTGCTGTTGCAATAACTGCATTTTCGGCTAATGCGGCTCAATCAACCGAGGAGGTTTCCGCAAGCGTATCAGCAGGCGCATCAGGCTATATAAATGCGTCGTATGTAAATCTGAGAAGCGGTGCAGGCACGAATTATTCGGTTATAACCTGTATGGCAAAGAACACAAAATTTACTTTTGTTGACGGAAAGCTCTATAACTCAAAGTGGTACAAAATCAAGCTTAAATCAAATTCAAAGACAGGCTATGTTACAAAGGAATATGTTGCCGTAAGTTCTTCGACAACGGCATCAAGCGTAACAGGTTATGTTTCTGACGATTATGTGAATCTCAGAAGCGGAGCAGGCACAAATTATTCTGTTGTTGGTTGCCTGAGAAAGAACACTAAGCTTACTTTTGTAAGCACTTCACTCTACAATTCCGCCTGGTATAAGGTTAAGGTTACTTCAACTGCTAAAACAGGTTACATAAAAAAAGACTATGTAAAAATGAACAGTTCAACCCAACCTGCAACGAAGGCAACACAACCTACAACAAAGGCAACCAAACCTGTAACTCAGCCGACTGCGTCAGCGTCAACCGTAAGCGGTTATATAACAGACGATTATGTAAATCTCAGAAGCGGTGCCGGTACAAGATATTCTGTCGTTGAGTGTATGCGATTGAATACAAAGGTTACTTTTGTAAGCACAAAGCTTTATAACAATGATTGGTATAATATTAAGCTTACATCAAATTCAAAAACAGGCTATGTAAAGAAAGACTATGTTAAGATGAACAGTCAGACACAGCCTACGACGACTCAGCCTACAACCGCAAAACCGTCAACAGGTTCATCTGTTAAACTTTCCGTATCAAGCAAATCAATTTTCACAGGCAACAGATTTGCAATTACTGCAACAGCGTCGGGAAGTGTTTCATGGTCAAGCTCAAATACAGGCGTTGCAACCGTTGACTCTCGTGGTATTGTAACAGCCAAGAAAGCAGGCTCTGCAACAATTACTGCGAAAAGCGGTTCGCATTCTGCAACCTGCAAAATTACCGTAAAATCCGGTTCATCTGTAAATATATCCAACAGCAATGTAAATCTTCCGTGGCAGAAGTCAATGCTTTTGAAATCAAGCACAAGCGGTGTCACATGGTCAAGTTCAAATACGAAAATCGCAACAGTTAAGAACGGTGTAGTTGACACGGTAGGCAAGGGCTATGTAACAATCACAGCCTCAACATCATACGGTGCGGCAACCTGTCTCATTCATGTTATGCCGAGGGAAAGCGTGCGTTTCTGCTATGCGTCACCAAACTCCGCTCCGCTTAATTCAAATGTAAGCTTTAAGGCTATTACCGACACAGGCAGGGTAGGCGTGTATTTTGTAGTTACAAACGGTTCAACCTCTTATAAGGTAACCGCAACAAGCAAGGTTAAAGACGGTAACTCCTATATCTGGACAGGTACACAAAAGCTTTCAAAATCAGGCAAATGGTCTGTAAAAGCATATTCTAAATTTAAAACCGAATCAAAGTATTACACCACGGCAGGCGGCGGTGAGGGCGAGGTGTTTGTAACCTCAACAACCAATAAAACCACCACAGCCTGTGCCGAGCGCAGAGCAAGTGACGAGGTAATCAAGCTTATTGCAAACTATGAGGGATTTCTCTCAAAAGTCACAGCAGACAGCATTACAACCGATCCTACACTCGGTTACGGCAAGGTTGTAGTTTCAGGCGAACAGTTCTACAACAACATAACTTCAAATCAGGCATATGCTTATCTTTGTCAGACCGTGAACAAGGGCGGATATACCACCACAACAAATTCCTACCTTGTAAATAACGGTATAAAGTTCAATCAGCAACAGTTTGACGCACTTGTGTGCTTTGCATACAATGTAGGCAGCGGTGTGTTCTACAATGACTCCGAACTCCAGTCTGTTCTCTTGAACACAGGTTCAAGCGGTACTATCAAAGCAGGCGCTTCGGGTACGGTTACAGGTTCAGATGTAAACCTCAGAAGAGGTGCAGGAACTAACTACTCCGTTGTTACCCGTATGAACTACGGAACAAAACTTAAATTTGTTGACGGCAAGCGTTATAACACAAACTGGTACAAAGTTAAGCTTTCAAACGGCACAACAGGATATATCCACAAGGACTATGTTTCTGCTTCGGGCGGTTCAAGAGATTTGAATAATGTCAATAAGCAGAACCTTATTGATGCACTTTTGCAGTACCACCATGCGGCAGGTTCTTGCTATTGGGGACTTTTGTACAGAAGGGTTGACGAGGCGGAAACCTTCCTCTACGGCGATTATGACCGTGACGGTCAGCACAATTATCACCACTTCCATTTCTCATGTTACTCAAACCCGAGTTTCGGTATCTGATATTAATTTTTGCAAAGAAGGTCTTAAAATGAAAAAAATAGGTTTCATAGGTGCAGGCAATATGGCAACAGCCATTATAAAAGGTCTTATGGCACAAAACGACGGCAAGGCTGATTTTATCAATGTTTTTGATGTAAGCGAAGAAAAGTGTGCCGCTATGAAAAATATGGGTGCAAATGTAATGACATCTGCCGATGAAATTGCAAAGAACAGCTCAATTGTTGTTCTTGCAGTCAAGCCGCAGAATTATCCCGAAGTTCTTGAATCCCTCAAAAACAGCATTACAACAGCCAAAACCGTAGTATCAATTGCCGCAGGCATATCTATTGCATATGTAAGAAAAGGTCTTGAATGTGACTGCCCTGTTGTAAGGGTTATGCCTAATACGCCTCTCTTGCTCAAAAAGGGTGCAACAGCCCTTTGTCCGTCTGAGAATATCAGCGATGATGACAAAACAATCGTTTACAATATGTTTGCAGGCAGCGGTGTTTGTGAATATATTGACGAAAGCCATATGAATGAAATAATTGCGGTAAACGGCAGCAGTCCTGCTTATATTTATCTTTTTGCAAAGGCTATGGCTGATTACGCAAAGAATTGCGGAATCGACTATGACAAGGCCATGAACCTTGTCTGTGCAACTCTTGAGGGTTCGGCAGCAATGCTCCGTGACAGCGGTGAGCCTGTTGAAACACTCATAGACAGGGTTTGCTCAAAGGGAGGCACAACAATTGCCGCTATGGATAAGCTTAAAGAACACGGCTTCTATGAGGCTGTTCTTGACGGCATGGACGCTTGTACAAAGAGGGCAGAGGAGCTTGGCAAATAATTTTGCCTTAACATAAAATGAATACATTCCTCATATATTTTAACGGACAACCAATGAGAGGAATGTATTTTATGAAAAGCATTGTATTTTCTTTTAAAAAGCGTTATCTTTTTCGCAGATCAAAGGGAATTTCACCGTCTGATGTCAGATTTTTTATAAGGAGATATTCCGTGGTGCTTATCTTTGTTTCGGCTTTTCTTACCGGACTTGTTTTCGGTTCAATTTATGCATCCAAAGCCGATAAGCAAATGCTTGATTCCCTTGATTTTCTGTTTACTACAAATCTTGATGCAAGGCTCGGTCAGAATGCTGTCAGCACATTTTGTGCCTGCTTTGCATCTGATTTTATATTTCTCACAGTTGTATTCCTCTTGGGACTTGCACCGTGGGGAATACCGTTTTTGCCGTTTGTTTCAGCATTTAAAGGCTTTGGAACAGGACTTACTGCGGCATATCTTATTGTTACATATTCACTTAAAGGAGCAGGTTTTTATCTGCTTGTTGTGTTGCCGGGAACATTTTTGTTCTGTCTGGCACTTGTAAAGCTGTCGGCATATGCTTTTGAAATTTCAAAACAGATGTTTTTCAGCTTAATCGGTCATTCTCATCAAACAAATTCTTTGAAAAATGAGGTGATTGATTTTTGTTCCCGATCTGTTTCGGCACTCATAATGACCTTTTGTTCAACCTTGCTGGACACGGCTTTGTGGTGCTTGTTTTCGGGAGCGTTCAATTTTTAATTTTGGAGGGCGCTATGGCATCGGAAAAGAACGCTGTAGCATTGACAGGATTTTTCTCGTCATTGTTTCACAATTTACCACGACTTTTGCTAACGAATGTGCTTTTTGCATTGCCGTTTGCCGTAATATTCGGAATTTTCTTTTTGATTAATACCCTTACGGGTCTTAATTCAATGTTTATATATTTTCTTACGATAATTCCGCTTTTTCCGTTTTATGCCGGCGTAACTCAGGTTACTTCCCATATGGTAAAGGGAGAGGAAAATGTTGATGTTTTCTCAAATTTCATAGGCGGAATAAAGGAAAATCTGCTCAGATTCCTCATACACGGCGTTGTGATGTATGCCGCTGTTTTTATCAGCTACTACTCAATTGTCCTTTATCTCGGACTCGGTTCAAAGAACGGAATGTTTTATGTTCCGCTTGTTATTTGTATTTTAATTGCAATTTTCTTTCTGTTTATGTTCTTCTATGTTCCTCCTATGACGGTTACTTTTGATATCAAGATGAGGGATATTTACAAAAACAGCGCACTTATGACAATCGGTGAGCTTAAACACAATCTGTTTGCAGTTTTCGGAATTTTTATTTTATTCCTCGTTTGCGCAACGGTGCTTATGTGCAGTTTTACTCCGGTACTGCTCATCATTTTCACAATTGTTCTTGCATTGTTCATTGTTCCGTCAATTTTATCTTTTATAATCAATTCTGCAGTTTATAAGAATATGTATTCTATGATTGTTGACAAGGATTCAAAGAGCAAAACAATTGATAAGAAAATGGAGAACAGACGCAAAGGTCAGTTCCGTGATGATGAAGAGCCTGTCGCAGAAGATTATTCGGATCTTGAAATTGATGAATCGGCTGACGGTGATGAATTTATTTTCTATAACGGAAAAATGATGAAAAGAAGTTATCTTTTAAAGCTTAAAAAAGAGGCTGAAGAAAGGAAGAACGCAAAATGAGCGGTAAACACGCAGTTAAAAGTTCAAAAAAATCATTGATAATAATTATTTGTGTTGTTGTACTTGTTGCAGTAATCGCAGGTGCGGTTATCCTGTTTATGAATCTTTCGGGTAAAAATAATAATTCGGCAACAACAGTACCGACTGTGGCTGCTTCAACAACCGCCGATAATACTAACTCAACACAGAATGTTTCCGACTTTGTATCCGAAACCACACAGCCTGCAACCAAATCGGGTGAAGCTTCACAAGAGCCGACGGAACAGGGATACACAGCCGAAACATCTTCAAATGACAGTGAAATTGTTGTTCCGACAATCAGCGGAGAGGAGCAAAAGCCAAAATTCAGTGCAACTCTTATTCCGTACTATGCAAAAGACGAAAATTCTTCTGAAGAATATTCTTTGAGAGATCTTTTCGGCTCTGCTTATTCAGGCGGCGGATTTACTTTTAATGAAGACGGAACATTCATTGACGGAATCACAAGTGCCTCGGCAAATTCGGGTGCGTACATTGTTGAGGGCGACTCCGTTGTAATAACATATTCCAACGATAAAAATGTTATTGCTGCCGTAACCAAATGGAACGGTGATGTTCCTGCTGAAATTACCGTAAACTACGGCGGAATTATTGTATCCTTTAAGTAAAATATCGGTGATTAAATGAGTAAAAAATCTGTTAAAAAGCCTGACTATGCAAAATTTGAGGCTAACAGGGCTGTAAAAAAGAAGAATAAGAAAAAGAAAACAACAGCAATTGTTTCATCGGTTATTGCCGCCTGCATATTTATTATTGCGGCAATCGTTGCCGTTAATGTGCTTTCACCGTCATTAAACGCCGAGCTTACCTCATCTGCATGGGTTCCCGAAGGTGCTAAGAATGCGAGCGGTGATGAGGTTGAAATGAGTGAGGTTTACAACACAAATTACAGCGCTTATCAGGGTTCTGTGTCATTTTCCGATGACGGCACTTTTACTTTATGGCTTTCGCCGGGAAGTCCGGATGACGGAACTCACAGCGGAAAATATACCGTGTCAGCTTCGGACAAAGTCAATTTGTCATTTGATGACGGAACAAATACTTCCGCCGCACTCACACAAAAGAACGGTAAAATTTCGGCTGTTGTGCTTAAATATAACGACTATGAAATCACATTTGTAAAACAGTGAATACTTAAAAAACAAAAGATATACGGTAAAATTTTCTGCCGTATATCTTTTTATTTTTCTATATTCCGTCAAACAGACTTAGCTGTTCGGTTTTGCTTTCAAACTTATGCAAATACGAAAACACATTTTCAACTCCGAACATAATTCCGTGATTTCTGCAAACTTCTGAAATCCTGTTCATCAGAACATTATTGTTACCGCTCGTAAGCTGATATGAATTTCCGTATGTATAAATGTATCGTTCTTTCATATTAGGAAAGT
>OIDQ01001225.1_pt1 | contig 9606 bp, 7 predicted proteins | sample 1581511 | NCBI WGS metagenome assembly OIDQ01 (sample SAMEA3882526, study PRJEB24775) | human gut metagenome | biome: human-associated habitat; feature: intestine environment; material: feces | place: Netherlands | collected 2009/2010
TATCGGAAATCTGGCATAGCAAGAAAAACGACTGTCGCTTATCCCGAACTCAGGTATTCGTAAGGAACGCAGGCGCGTTATTGTTTGTTCTTACGTTTCACGTCAATGACCTGCCCTGTGTAGTCGGACAGCAGGGAGCGTACCGTGGCAGCCGCCACGTCTTCAGAGCGCAGGAGCGTGTCGTCGGGCTCCACGCCGAAGTTTTGCACGCGCATGGGCGTTTTGGTGCGTTCCGGGTTGATGCAGTTGACAGCGATGCCCGCCGGTTCCCATTCCTGGGCAACGGCTTGCACGAAATTGACGATGGCCGCTTTGGTCGACGAATAGATACTATAGAAAGCGCGGCCTCGCGTGTAGCTGCTTGAGGTGAAGAGTACCAGTTTGCCGTGTGTCTCCTTGAGATAAGGATAGGCAGAGATGGCCACGTTGACCGTTCCCATATAATTCGTCGTGACGGCCTTTTGGATGGTTTCATATTCCATGGTGCAGAGCGGTTCCTTGTTGAGGATGCCCGCCGTGTTGACCACGAAGTCGATGCGTCCCTCCTTCTGGGCCACTTCCGAAAGCGCCTTCACCACGTCGTCGAGGTTGCCCACGTCGGTGTGCGTTGTTCCGCGCGAGAAACTATGGACGTGCGCCCCGGCTTCTCGCAACTGGTTGGCCGTGTCGAGGCCGATGCCGTATGATCCGCCGAAAACAACTGCCACCTTTCCTTTCAGCGTCTCCTGCGTTCCCTCCATCTGTTCGGGCAGTTCGCTCTTGCGCAGCTGGAAGAATTTGTCGAGCAGGTAGGTGTCTTCCTTATAGGTAAGTTTCATGTTGCTCTCCTCTCCGGCCACGAGATGCACCGGCACCTCCGGCAGGTATTTCACCACCACGCCGCAGTCGTCCGTCACCTTGAAATTCGGGTCTTGCAGGGCGCGGTCGTAGGCGCGTTCGATGACATCGCGGCGGAAAGCCTGCGGTGTCTGTCCGCGTTGGAGGCGTGAGCGGTCGGGGATGGCAGCGATGTGGTCGCCTTCAGCCTCGATGATGGTGTCGACGGCGGGGAGCGTCACGTCGATGGCCTCATACGTCTGGAGAGCTTCGCAGACATCATCAATGATGCGTTGTGACACCAACGGGCGCACAGCGTCGTGAAACACGAGGTTGACGTCGCGTCCCGAGTAAGCTCGGATGGCCGAGAGGCTCGAGTCGTAGCGTTCCTTGCCACCCTTGAGAATCTTCTTCACCTTTTTCCATCCGTTTCGGAGCACGATATTCTCGATGTCGGAAACATAGAAGGGGTTGGAAACGATGGCAATCTCCTCAATGTGTGGATTCTTTTCGAAGGTGTCAACGGTGTGTTCGATGACCATTTTTCCGGCCACTTTAAAAAACTGCTTTGGAGTGCTGAGGCCCAGTCGGCTGCCTACGCCGCCGGCCAGGATTATGGCGATGTTACTGCGCATATCTTTTGCTTTGCTGTTTTGTTTTTTGTGAACGCGCCAGATGCAGGTGTTTTGATTCAGTTGTCCTTTTCTGTGGCGTGTGAGCAAAGGTAGTAATTTTTATTTAAGAAAGGGGGTGGATGAGGTCTAAAAGTGCTTGCGGAGATTCATTTCTTCGTATAGAATCGTGTTTTTGCTTGCGCAGCGGCAGACTTTTGGGCAAAAAAATGGGATACCTCTGTATCCCAACCTTGTTAACCTTAAATCTAATACTATGAAAAACACATTGCAAAGATACGATGGATGCTTTTTATATGCAAGCGATTTACAAGAAAAAATATCAGAATGCTATGAGTTTAACTTGAATTATAATTTCGTGAAAGTTTTATCTTGCAAAAACGGCTTTTTGTTAATTGGGAGCGTGGGGCGTGGAGACGATGGAGCGCTCTTGAGACACCCGCAAAAACCGATGGCAGGAAACAGGGCGCGGAGTCTCGAACAGGTATTCGGCAAATGCGCAGCGAACCAGACCGCCCCTTCGGATAGGATGTTCAAAATTCAGAGAATCTCTGCACGATTTTTTACCAAATAACATGGCGGTTGCAGCGCAGCTGCCCCTGAAAGGGGCTCATATTCCAGGATAGGGGCTCGCCCCTATCTCTCGACGCAGTTCATCGATTCTCGCTTCTGCCCCTGTAAGGGGCGCATATCGTTGGCGGGGCTTGCCCCGCAATAAGATTCGAGATATGAGCCCCTTACAGGGGCGAGGTTCATAAATCGGCTCCAAGAGGTAGGGGCAAGCCCCTACCCTAAATATGAGCCCCCTTCAGGGGCAGCTGTCGCCTACCAATCTTGATTTTTTCGCAATGCTTGAAAAGTTATCGATTCGCGGCCGAAGGTAGCGTTACACTCGGCCGCGAGTAGCATTACCCTCGGCCGAAGGTAGCGCTACTCGCGGCCGCGAATCGATAATAGCTCATAGGGAACGGGGAAAATCCGCCAGGCGTGGCTTTTCTGTCTTGCGCCTTTCTTCAAACAAGTCTTAGAACCGTTTTGAAACAAAAAAAGTGTGCCGGAACATCCATTTGTTCCGGCACACCTTATATACTATATCTGTTTAAGATATGCTTGATTAGAGCTGAGGACCAGCAGCTACGAGAGCCTTACCAGCTTCGTTGCCTTCGTACTTGGCGAAGTTCTTGATGAAGCGAGCAGCGAGGTCTTTAGCCTTCTCTTCCCACTTGCAAGCGCAGTCGTAAGTGTCGCGTGGGTCGAGGATCTTAGTATCAACGCCAGGAAGTTCAGTTGGAACTACGAAGTTGAAGAAAGGAATGGTCTTGGTCGGAGCCTTGTCGATAGAACCGTCGAGGATAGCGTCGATGATACCACGAGTGTCGCGGATAGAGATACGCTTGCCAGTACCGTTCCAGCCAGTGTTCACCAAGTAAGCCTTGGCACCGTTCTTCTCCATCTTCTTAACGAGTTCCTGAGCGTACTTCGTTGGGTGCAATTCGAGGAATGCCTGGCCGAAGCAAGCAGAGAAAGTAGGAGTCGGTTCAGTGATGCCGCGCTCTGTACCAGCCAACTTAGCGGTGAAGCCAGAGAGGAAGTAATACTGAGCCTGCTCAGAAGAGAGGATAGAAACAGGAGGCAAAACGCCGAAAGCGTCGGCAGAAAGGAAGATCACCTGCTTTGCAGCTGGGCCCTTGCTGATTGGCTTAACGATGTTCTGGATGTGGTGGATAGGATAGCTAACGCGGGTGTTTTCAGTGACGCTCTTGTCAGCGAAGTCGATCTTGCCGTTAGCGTCAACCGTAACGTTCTCCAAGAGGGCGTTGCGCTTGATGGCAGCGTAGATGTCGGGTTCGCTTTCCTTGTCGAGGTTGATAACCTTAGCATAGCAACCACCTTCGTAGTTGAAGACGCCTTCGTCGTCCCATCCGTGTTCGTCGTCGCCGATGAGCTTACGCTTAGGATCGGTTGAGAGGGTAGTCTTGCCAGTACCAGAGAGGCCGAAGAAGATAGCAGTGCTGGTTTCTTCCATGTTGGTGTTGGCAGAGCAGTGCATAGAAGCGATGCCCTTCAATGGGTTGTAGTAGTTCATCATAGAGAACATACCCTTCTTCATTTCACCACCGTACCAAGTGTTGATGATGACCTGTTCGCGGCTTGTGATGTTGAAGACAACAGCAGTTTCAGAGTTCAAACCGAGTTCCTTGTAGTTTTCAACCTTAGCCTTAGAAGCGTTGTAAACGATGAAGTCTGGTTCGAAAGCAGCCAACTCTTCTTTCGTCGGACGAATGAACATGTTGGTAACGAAGTGTGCCTGCCAAGCTACTTCAACGATGAAGCGGACAGCCATGCGAGTTTCTTTGTTAGCACCGCAGAAACCATCAACAACGAAAAGACGCTTGTTTGAGAGTTCTTTCTTTGCGATTTCCTTAACGGCAGCCCAAGCTTCCTGAGAAGCAGGTTTGTTGTCGTTCTTGTATTCATCGCTGGTCCACCATACAGTGTCCTTGGAGTTTTCGTCCATTACGATGAACTTATCCTTAGGCGAACGGCCAGTGTAGATACCGGTCATTACATTGACAGCACCGAGCTCAGTTTCTTGACCCTTTTCGAAACCTTCGAGACCTGCCTTGGTTTCTTCTTCGAACAACTGCTCGTAAGAGGGATTGTGAACAATCTCAGTCACGCCGGTAATACCGTACTTGCTTAAATCTAATGTTGCCATAATGTTTTTGATATGTTTTAAAACGTGAATTTCTTTTTGGGCCCGCAGAAGGTGGCTGCCCGAACTGATAATTTCAGGTGGCTTCTTTCTGCTGAACCTCGCTTAGGCGGTAGCAAATTTACGAAAAAGATTCCGCACAAAAAGTTTTTCTCTTTTTTTGTTTGCCGTTTCGGGGATTCTTAACCGTTTTTTTTGTTTCCTATGACATGCGTAATGGTATTTGACAGGCTGGAATGGCAAATAATGTGGGGCGTGGAGGGTGCTTTCTGTCGTGTTGTTGTGTGTCATCTCAATAAAATATGTTACATTTGTCGGGAAATTATGTACGTTCCGAAAACTTCAGTCAGAAGATAAGGAATGTCCTTGGACTGAGAAACGTAAAAACACCGCGGATGGCCCTGCTTCTTTTCGGGATGGCGTTTCCGCGAAAATCATCAATATCAAATATCTCTTTCGTATGAAAATCGTAAATTTAGGTACAATGCCCTCAGTGGTGAATTGCTATATGGCGCAGCTCCGCGACGTTAACTATCAGAAAAATCGTACGCTCTTCCGGGGCAACCTGGAGCGCATCGGCCATGCTATGGCTTATGAGTTGAGCCGCACGCTGGACTATTCGCTGAAGGAAGTGCAGACACCGCTGGGCGTGAAACCCGTGCCGACGTATGACGACCATATCGTTGTTGGAACCGTGTTGCGTGCCGGATTGGCTTTTCATCAGGGTTTCCTCGATGTCTTTGACCAGGCCGATGCCGGATTTGTGGCCGCTTACCGCGAAGAGGGCAAGCGCGAGGACATCCGCATCCACCTCGAATATATGGCTGCGCCGAATTTGCAGGATTCCACCTTCCTGCTCGTTGACCCGATGCTGGCCACTGGCGGCAGTTTGGAACTGGCATACAAGACATTCTTGCGTCTCGGCACGCCCAAGAAACTTCACATCTGCTGCGTGATTGCCGCTGAAGAGGGCATCGAGCATCTGAAGAAGGTGTTCCCCTCCGATGATGTCACGCTTTGGGTGGCTGCCGTTGACCCAGCGCTGAACGACGACGCCTATATCGTGCCGGGACTCGGCGACGCTGGCGACCTCTCGTTTGGCGAGAAGATTTCGTTGAGATAACAGGCTTTTGGAGCACCTTCATGAAATAGGAACTATTTAAGTAAAGCATGTCTGTATGAAGAAATTGGTAGTGCTGACCGGTGCCGGCATCAGTGCCGAAAGCGGTTTCGAGACATTCCGCGATGCCGGAGGTCTTTGGGAGAAATATCCCGTGGAGAAAGTGGCAACGCCCGAGGGATAGATGGAAGACCCGAATCTCGTGACGGATTTCTACAATCATCTGCGCCGTCAGCTTTTAGACGCTAAGCCCAATGCCGGGCATTACGGTCTTGCCGACTTAGAGCAGCGCTTTGATGTGACGGTCGTGACGCAGAACGTTGACGACCTGCATGAACGCGCAGGTTCGTCAAAAGTCATCCACCTGCATGGCGAATTGCTAAAGGTGTGCTCTTCGCGCGACCCCGACAATCCCCGTTGCATACAGACCCTCACTCCAGAACACATTGAAGTGGCTCATGGAGAACGGGCGGCCGACGGATCATTGCTGCGCCCGTGGATTGTGTGGTTTGGCGAGGCCGTCCCCAATCTCGAAAAGGCCGCAGAAGCCGTTTCCGATGCCGACATCTTTGCCATCATCGGCACCTCGCTCAACGTCTATCCCGCTGCTGGGCTGATTCGTTATGCCCGTCCAGAAGTGCCCGTCTTTCTCATCGACCCCAAAGAAGTAAATGTTCCGGTGCGACGCCATGTGGAATTTATCCGCGACGTGGCTTCGCGCGGCGTTGAAAAACTGAAGACGATGCTCGAGCCGCTGGCCGACTGACGGAAAGCGGTTGGCGGCGGCCGTGTGTCGGGCAGCCGCAGTGTATGAATCCACGGCCGCAGCATGACATTCTCTTGTTGCGGCCAGAGCGTCTCTCTTCTCCAATTGCAGGTGGCATTGAAAGCGCAGCCCCTGTCCAATCATTTGTTGAACACCAATAATCCAGCACATGAAACCCAAATCCATTTGGCAAACCCTCTCCCGCAGGAGTTTCTTAACCGTGGCTTGCACCCTCCTGGTGTCGGTCGTGACGTTGATTTATTTTCTGCCCAGAGAGAGCAAGTTTGGCTATGTCTATGAGCTCAACAAGCCCTGGCATTATCCTCAGCTCATTGCCTCGTACGATTTCGTGATTTACAAGACCGACGACGAGGTGAAGCGAGAGCGCGACAGTGTCGTGCGGCAGTTTGTGCCCTATTATCGCGTAGATTCCCTTGTGGCCGAAAAGCAGATTGCCGCTTTGCGCAAGGATTTCTATGCCGGGAAGTTCCGTGGCGTCCCCGTCTATTATCTCCCGCGGCTGGTTGAAAATCTGCGGCAGATATATGCCCGCGGCATATTGGATGTGTCTGACTATGAAGGCTTTCTGAAAGGCGACTCTCATGTGTTGAGGCTCATCAGAGGACAAGAGGCCACGACTGGGGAAGTGGAGAACTTCTTCACCATCCGAACGGCCTACGACTATCTCTTGAACCGCGACAAGGGTGCCTTGTCGCAGGAGTCTCTGCGCGGATGCAATCTCAACGACTATCTGGCGGTCAACGTGAAAAACGATACCGCCAAAAACCGCTTGGAATTGCAGAGTGAACTTTCGCAGGTGTCCGACAATATCGGCATGGTGCAGAGCGGACAGCTCGTCATCGACCGGGGGCAGATTGTCAACGCCGAGCACGTGCGCATCCTCAATTCGCTCAAGAAAGAAAGCGAGCAGCGCATGGACCCCTCGCGCGGCTATTGGTTTATTTTTGCGGGCCAGGTGATATTCGTTATTCTCCTCATCAGTTTGCTCTTCACCTATCTCAAACTCTTCAGGCGCGATTATTTCTCCTCGCCCCACAGTGTGCTCCTGCTCTTCTCGTTCGTCACGGTGTTCCCCGTCATCACCTATCTCATGATGGCCCACCATTTCTATAGCGTTTACCTCGTCCCCTACGCCCTCATTCCCATCTTTGTGCGCATCTTCATGGATTCCCGCACCTCGTTCATGGCCGTTGTGACCAGTTCGCTGCTCTCCGCCCTCTCGCTCCACAGTCCGTTTGAGTTCGTGTTGTGGCAAATCGTGACGGGAGCCACGGTCATCTATTCGCTTCGGGAACTGACCGAGCGCTCGCAATTGTTGCGCACCGTCTTGGCGGTGGTGGTGGTTGGGCTCGTCATCAGCATCGGCTACGACCTCTCTCAGGGTTTGAACGGCGATGCCTTCGACCGCTCCCGCATCGTGTATATGATCATCGGCGGCATCCTCTTGCTCTTTGCCTATCCGTTGATGTATTTCGTTGAAAAACTCTTCGGCTTCACCTCCAGTGTCACGCTGGTTGAGCTCACGAACACCAACAACCCGATACTTCGTAAAATGAGTAAAGTGGCACAGGGAACGTTCAACCACTCCATGCAGGTCTCGAACCTCGCCGCAGAGGTGGCCGACAAAATCGGTGCCAAGGCCCAGCTGGCCCGAACAGGGGCGCTCTATCATGACATCGGCAAGGTGCTGAATCCAGCGTTTTTCACCGAGAACCAGTCGGGCGTGAATCCGCACGACACCATCTCCGAAGAACGCAGTGCGCAGATCATCATCAATCATGTGACCGACGGACTGCGACTGGCGGAGAAATACCATCTACCGCAGGTCATCAAGGAATTTATACGCACGCACCACGGAACGGGGCTCGTCAAGTATTTCTACATACAATATTGCAACAAACACGTGGGCGAGACCGTTGACGAAGAAGCCTTCCGCTATCCCGGTCCTAATCCGCAGACGCGAGAGCAGGCCGTTGTGATGATGTGCGACTCTGTGGAGGCCGCTTCCCGCAGTTTGAAAGAATACACCGAGGAAAGCATCACGCAGCTCGTCAACCGCATTGTCGATTCTCAACTCGCCGAGGGGCATTTCAAAGAGTGTCCCATCACGTTCCGCGACATCGCAGATGCCAAGCGCACGCTGATTGACAGTTTGAAGACCATTTATCACACGCGCATCTCCTATCCCGAAATCAAAAAGCCGACAGACCAGACGCAAAATTCGCCTCTGCGCGGCTTCAAGGGGACGCATCCTTGGCATTTCAATAAGTAAGTGATAGATCCCATCAAGGAGAGGGAAGTTTTAAAATGTTTCCCTCTTCTTCTTGATGGAATCATAATAAATACCTAAATTTGCAGGTGCTTACACTCTCTAAAAAAGAAAGCCCTTGTTGGGCTTGAGGTGGGGGTAAGCAGATATACATAAAGGCGTTATCTGACGCTTTGGTTTTGACTCCATAAGAACTTCGCAACTTCAAATTGATTGTCAAAAACACAAAGCAACGAGAACGCCTCATGGGATGTATAGTATATGGCCCTCGTTAGTTTCAAACATTTTTTGTTTGAAACTGAGAGGGTGTATTATATGGCATCAGCGTGGGGCTTTCAGCGTTGCTCGTTTCGACAATCAGGGCAATGCGAAGGCCTTTATGGAGGAAACGAGCAACAGAACTGGCTCTACGCTTTTTTTATGTCTTGAAAAAACTCATATAGGAAACTAATGCTTGATGAGCCAGTGGAGCATGCAAAGCTTATACAGATATGTCTCCATAATGGTATTACACGGGGAGAAATTCCGTCTTGTTTTTCTCCTTTTAGTGCGTGCTTGCATAATGGCAGGCTTGGTTTTTTATTTGCTGTTGGCCTGAGTGATGTAGTCAACGGCATTAGTATTATTATCTTATCAGATTTTTATATCAATGAAATCAATGAAAAATATATTACGCACACTGATACTCTTTTCAGTGGCATTTTTTTGCGTAGGCGTACATGCTCAGCTGCGCGGCGTACATGCTCAGCCGCGCGGTATGACTGACAGTTATTATGCTGATGGTATTCATTATCGCTATTGGTATACAGGTGAAAGCTCATCCGTAAGTGCTCAAAATAAGAACATAGAATTTGCCGTTATCCCAGAAAAATAGAAGCGGAAGGACCTACGTATGGTTATATAATACCTACAGACATTTCAGATTTTAAAAATTGTGGGTCGCTTCAATACGTAGTGATGCCATCGACGATAAAAGAGATTGGGAGAAATGCTTTTTTGAATTGCTCCTCTTTATCTGCCATAAGTATTTCGTCTTCAGCCGTAAAAATTGCAGACGATGCCTTTGACGGATGTGGCAATCTGGCCGTGGTTTATTTGCCGAGTGGTTACGATGCAGACGCTTTTCCCGTTGCTGGTGGTTTGATGCTCGTTGCAGAATCCCGTGGTTATGATGTCTATGTGACGGAAGATGTAAGTGAAGAGCAGCTTAATAACCTGAGTTCGGGATAAGAAAGTCTTTATAAAAGTTGGTAATCTCAATATTTT
>OIDQ01001230.1_pt1 | contig 9565 bp, 9 predicted proteins | sample 1581511 | NCBI WGS metagenome assembly OIDQ01 (sample SAMEA3882526, study PRJEB24775) | human gut metagenome | biome: human-associated habitat; feature: intestine environment; material: feces | place: Netherlands | collected 2009/2010
CCCGCCGATGGGGGCCGGAATTGTCCGACGTGATCGCATGGCGAGACAAGGCCGTATACGATCTGGAGGATCTGGACGCCTCCCTGGAAAAGGTCGAACAGCTGGAAGCCAAACGGGCGCAGTTGCTTAACGCGGCGAAAAAAGCCGCGCAGGCTGTAAGCAAACGGCGCAGGACCGCGGCCAAGGAGCTTGCTTCCAAAGTCACCGCCGAACTTGACTCGCTGGCCATGGGCACTTCGAAACTTGAGATTCGCGTGGCCGAACGCGAACAGTTGGACGCCACCGGAGCGGACGACATCGAATTCCTCTTCACCCCGTTCCCCGGCTCCCCGCAACTGCCGATGGGCAAAAGCGCATCCGGCGGCGAGCTGAGCCGTCTGATGCTCGCGCTCGAATTGGTGGCCGCTGAAAAGCATGTCGTGGCCGGCGGAACCGTGCCGCCGATGACGTTCATCTTCGATGAGGTCGACGCCGGCGTGGGTGGCAAGGCCGCTGTGGAGCTGGGTGCCCGCTTGGCCAAACTCGCCCAATCCGCGCAGGTTCTGGTCGTCACGCACCTGCCGCAGGTCGCCTCCTGGGCGGACGAACAGTATGTGGTTGCCAAAGGCGAAACCAAGGATGGTTCCATCGCCACCACCATCAGCCAGGTGCGCGGGGATGAGCGCGTGCACGAAATCGCCCGCATGCTGTCCGGCAGCGAAAGCGAAACATCTCTGGAACATGCCGAGGAACTGCTCAAATCGTCGGTGCTTGACTGACGGCGGATTCAATCGTAAAAAGTAATCGCAAATCGCAAAAGCGGTAATTGCAAAACAAAGGAGCCGATATGACACAGGAAACCAAGGCGAACCAAGGCAAAGGCGCCATCTTCGACCTTGACGGCACGCTACTCGACTCCATGGGCGTGTGGGATCAGGTGGACGTCGACTTCCTTGCCAAACGCGGCATCGAGGTGCCGGACGACTACATGCAGAAGGTCGCGGCCATGCAATTCCGCCAGATCGCCGAATACACAATCGCACGATTCGGCCTGTCGGACACTCCCGAAGCGTTGATGGAGGAGTGGGACCATATGGCACGTGTCATGTACGCCACGGTGGTTGAAGCCAAACCGTATGCGCGCGAATATCTGGAATCGTTGAAGGCGAGCGGCGCGAAACTGGCCGTGGCCACGTCATTGCCGCCGATGCTGCGCGAACCGGCCATGAAGCACGTCGGCATTTTCGACTATTTCGATGACGTGGTCAGCGTCGACGATGCTGGCGACGTCGGCAAAACTGAGCCGGACGTATATCTGCTGGCCGCGTCGCGTCTCGGCATCAAACCAAGCGACTGCACCGTATTCGAGGATCTGCTGGTCGGCATGCGCTCGGCCAAGTCGGTCGGCATGCATGTGTGGGCCATGCACGACGATTCCTCCGACGCCGACTGGCCTGAGATCTGCGATCTGGCCGACGGCGTCATGTTCGACTTCCACGACGCGCCCGTCATACTGTAACGGTTTGCATCATCGCCTGATGTTTCCGGGCCATTGCGTGATTCGACCGCTTCACGCTTTCATGACGCCGATCAGGTCCATATCTTGTTGAGCCTCATGAAGACGCGGCTCATGATTGTTCCCTATACGCCTTCTCGAACATGCCAAGCAGATCAAGCAGGCTGATGTCGGCGGCCTTGGCGGCGGTTACCGTCTGCCGGAACACGTCCATGATGCGTTCGCGCGCACGTTCCTTCATAAGCTCGTTGCCGTGGGCCAGCACGAACGTGCCTTTGCCCTGCACATTCTCGACAAGCCCCTCATCCGCCAGCTCGCTGTACGCTCTGGCGATGGTGAGCACGCTGATGTGCAGTTCCTTGGCAAGCTTCCTGAGGGAGGGGAGCGCCTCGCCGGTTTGCAGTTCGCCCGACATGATCGCCGCTCGGATCTGATCTTCGATCTGTTCGTAAATCGGTTTGCCGGACGCGGATGAGATGTTCAGCTTCACTGTATCCCTTTCTGCGAGTGATATATATCCTGACCGAACAGTGTACGCAAACTGTTCAACAGCTATATATAACAGTAACACAGATTTTGCCATGCTGTTATTATATGATCTATAACAGCATGGCCGTAATTGAAAACCTTGGTATTCCGCCATTCTGAACAGTTAGTGCCTACCGGCTGCGGTGCCTGTCCGTTACTTGTGCGACGGATGGATGAGACGGTGGAAGGACAGGTAGATCAGCCAAGACACCGGCAGCGCCAGCATGAACAGGGGATAGAACCATGCGATCGGCAGGTGCCCATAGAGAACTCCAGCCAGCACCGGCCCCAACGCCATACCCAAGTCGATGCCCATATAGTACGTGCCGTTGGCCAAGCCACTGCGCTCCCGGCCGGCGATCACCACCGCCTGCGCCTGCGTGACGGAACTCATCAGTCCATAACTGGCCGCCATGGCGATGCCCGCGCCAAGCAGATACCAATCGTTCGTCATGAACGTGAGAAAGGCAAGCGACGCCAACATCGCAAACGAACAGACGACAAGCCAGAAACGGAAACCCTTCGAATCGAACAGGTCGCGCAACGTGAGCCGCAGTACCAGCAGCGCGGCCGCATAGAACACGAAGAACAAGTCGGACGAGATACGCAGATGTCGTGCGGAAATGTAATCCACCAGGAACGACTGGTTCGCGAAATAAGGGATGGCGAACATCATGAACACCGCGGCCAATGGAATGGCCCGTGGCTCCACCAGATTGCGAAGACGCAGACGATGCCGTAACGACTGCTCGGCGGCAACGGTTTTACGAGCCGGCCTGCCGTCACGAACGCGCACACGTTAAGCGTCAGCGATGCGATGAACGTCCACTGGTAGCCGACGGCCGCCTGCAGACGGATGCCGAGTGCCGGGCCGACCGCAATCGCCAACGCGTTGACAATGCCGTACAATCCCATGCCCGCGCCCATATGCCGGATCGGAAGCAGCAGCGACACCCACGTCGCCAGACAAACCGTGCCGCATGCGAAGCCAAGCCCGTTGACCATGCGCGCCGCGACCAGCATGCCCGTCGAATCGGCAAGACAATACATGACGCCCGCCACGATGTACAGCACCGTTCCCGCAGCCACCAGCAACCTCTTGCTGACCAAATCCGACAGATTGCCCGCGATGGGACGGCAGAACAGAGACACGAAACTCATCGCGCCGGCGATCACGCCCATCAGCGCGCCCGTCGCTCCCATCGACTCGCCATAGCCGGCGATGACCGGCGTGATCACCATGTTGCTGGTCATGAAGAAGAACGTCGCCAGCATCACCAGCGCCACGTCACGGGTGATGAGCCGGTCCTTCCTCGGTTCCGCGGGTTCATCCGGCCGATTTGCCGTTACGCCCGACTGCGATGCTGAAGCTACGCTCATGATTCTCCTGCCTTTCGGGAACGCACTGTACCAGCGTCAATGAAAAACGGCCGCCCGCGTATCGCGGACAGCCGATTCTTCTATGTATCGTTGCCGTTTTGCCTGTCGAAACCTTACAGCGCCTTCGCGGCCTGCTCGACGAATCCTTCCATGCCGTCGATTTCGACGACGTTATCGAAACGCACGTCGGCGGTCTCAAGACCGCGCAGCGCGGCCGGAGCGGTGGTGCCGGTGGCCTTGGCAAGCACGTCCATGCATTCGAAATCGGTGCCGGACGCGTCAAGACCCAGAGATTCGTTGACTACGCGCGGGAACTTGTACGGGCTGGCGGTGGACAGCAGCACGCGCGGCGTGAGCGGATCGCGCGGCATCTGCTGCATGACGTAGTAGCCGCATGCGGTGTGCGGGTCGATCACGTAATGGTTCTTGTTCCAGCAGTCCGCGATCATCTCGCGCACCTGGTTCTCATCGGCCCAACCGGTGCCGAAGATGGAACGAATCTTCTTCATCATCGGCTCGGGAACCTCGTAGGCGCCCCACTGGCTCAGATCGTTCATCAGCATGGAGATCAGGCGCGTGTCCTTGTCGGACATGTAATACAGCATGCGCTCCAGGTTCGATGAGATGAGGATATCCATCGACGGGGAAATGGTCTGGAAGAACGGACGCTGACGGTTGTACGTGCCGGAAGTCAGGAAGTCGAACAGCACGTTGTTCTTGTCGGACGCCACCACAAGATGCTTGACCGGAAGGCCCAGCAGCTTCGCGTAATAGCCGGCGAGGATGTCGCCGAAATTACCCGTCGGCACAACGAACTCGACCTCGTCGCCCACATTGATGACCTGGCGTTCCAGCAGCTGCGCGTACGCGGAGAAGTAATAGACGACCTGCGGCACCAGACGGCCCACATTGATGGAATTCGCGGAGGAAAGCACCACATGCGAATCATCGGCGAGACGTTCGGCAAGCTCCTTGTCGCCGAAGATGCGCTTGACGGCGGACTGCGCGTCATCGAAATTGCCCTTGACCGCGCACACGTTCACATTGGAGCCGGACTGCGTGGTCATCTGCAGCTCCTGCACCTGGCTGACCTTGCCTTCCGGATAGAACACGGTGATGCCGGTGCCCGCGGCGTCCGCGAAACCAGCCAACGCGGCCTTGCCGGTGTCGCCGGACGTGGCGGTGACGATCATGATCTTCTCATCCGCGTCGCCATCCGCCGGAGTGGTGCGCGCCATGAAACGCGGCAGAATCTGCAGCGCCACATCCTTGAACGCGGAAGTCGGACCGTTGAACAGTTCCATCACATAGTCATCGCCGAGCGGCTTGACCGGAGTGATCTTCTCGTCGGACCACTGCGGGCCGTACGCCTCGTCGATGCACTCCTTGAGCTCGGCCTCGGTGTAGTCCGGCAGCAGCACGGACAGCACATCGAACGCGATCTGCTGGTAGGACTTGCCGGCCAAGGAAGCGATATCCACATGGGTCTCACCCAAGGAGTCGGTCACGAACAGGCCGCCATCATCGGCGATGCCCTTGCGGATGGCCTGCTTGGAGGTAAGCGAATCGGTGGTGCTGCGTGTGCTGTGGAACGTGGTCACTTGATTTCCTTAGCAATAGAACGGACAGATTACGTCAAACGTGCTTCTCAGTGTACCGGCACAGGTGGGAAGAACGTCGCCTCGCGTCCGTGGAATGGGACGCCGACCCCATACGATTGCCGACGGAAGGTCCTGCTTTTCCACGTGGCACCGCGATCGTGCCGTCCATGTCTTCGCGCGCAGGCGGTGCCATATTTCCCACATGTTTCGAAACCCGGTTTTCCTCCGATCGTTTTCACACGTACACTGCTCTGTAACCCGCGGTACAGCGGATGATCATTCCGAAGTCAAGGAGGGCTTCATGACTGCATCACCTCTTGCGCAAACACCGAACGACATGTTCAACGCGCCCATCGCCGAAGCGGATCCGGAAATCGCCGAAATCCTCGACGCCGAACTATCTAGGCAGCAAAACGGACTCGAAATGATCGCATCCGAGAATTTCGTGCCACGCGCCGTCCTACAGGCACAAGGCTCCGTACTGACCAACAAATACGCCGAAGGCTATCCGGGACGCCGCTACTATGGCGGCTGCGAGCAGGTGGACAAAATCGAAACCATCGCCCGCGAACGCGCCAAAAGCCTATTCGGCGCCGAATACGCCAACGTACAGCCGCACTCCGGCGCACAGGCCAACGCAGCCGTCTACCAGGCGCTCGTCAAACCCGGCGACACGGTCCTCGGCCTCGCCCTCGACCACGGCGGCCACCTCACCCATGGCATGAAAATCAACTTCTCCGGCCGCTTCTACCACGCCGAAGCCTACGGCGTGAATCCCGAAACCTTCCGCATCGACCCGGAAATCATCCGCCAGCGTGCGCTCGAAACCCATCCCGCCATGATCATCGGCGGATGGAGCGCCTACCCGCGCATCGAAGACTTCAAAGCCATGAAGGAGATCGCCGACGAGGTCGGCGCCAAATTCTGGGTGGACATGGCCCACTTCGCCGGCCTCGTAGCCGCCGGACTGCATCCAAGCCCCGTCCCATACGCCGACGTCGTATCCTCCACCGCGCACAAAACCCTCGGCGGCCCACGCTCCGGCTTCATCCTCGCCAAGCAGGAATACGCCAAGAAACTCAACTCCGCCGTATTCCCCGGCCAGCAAGGCGGCCCGCTCATGCACGTCATCGCCGGCAAGGCCGTCGCCTTCAAAGTCGCCGCCACCCCGGAATTCAAAGACCGCATGCAACGCACCCTCGACGGCGCCAAGATCCTTGCCGAACGCCTCATGGCCGACGACGTCAAAAACAACGGCATCAGCGTCCTGACCGGCGGCACCGACGTGCACCTGGTCATGGTCGACCTACGCAACAGCGAAATGGACGGCAAACAAGGCGAAGACCTGCTCGCACAATGCGGCATCACCATCAACCGCAACACCGTCCCGTTCGACCCACGCCCCGCATCCGTGGCCTCCGGCCTGCGCATCGGAACCAGCGCACTCGCCACCCGCGGCTTCGGACCCAAGGAATACGAGGAAGTCGCCGACATCATCGGCACCGCTCTCGCCGCAGGACAGGACGCCGACGTCGACGCGCTCAAGGCGCGCGTCGACAAGCTTGCCGAAGACTTCCCGCTTTACCCGGGACTCGACCAAATCCACTGATCACCAGCCTCGACTGACGAAATCGCGTCCCGCCGCGCAACCAACGACCCGAAAATGGCCGTCATTGCCCAGCGAGGCGTGATTTCGCGCTATTATAAGAGACTATGACGAATCCACAGAACCAAGGCACCGCCATGAACGCCGACGTGTTCGAAGCAGTATGCGCCATGGGCGACGCAGCCCGCACCGCGCAATCGCAACTTGCCCAGGCAAACACCGAAGCCAAAAACCAACTGCTCAACGCCATCGCCGACGCACTCGACCAGCATGCGGACGACATCGCCGCAGCCAACACGCTCGACATGAACCAAGCCGAAACCGACGGCATGGACGCCGGCAAACTCGACCGACTCAAATTCGACCAGCAGCGCATCACCGCCGCCGCGCAAGGCGTACGCCACGTGGCATCCCTACCAGACCCCATCGGCGAAATCGTACGCGGATACCATCTGGAAAACGGCCTACGTCTGCAGCAGGTACGCGTCCCCATCGGAGTGCTCGGCATGATCTACGAAGCACGTCCCAACGTCACCGTCGACGTGGCCTCCCTATGCATCAAATCCGGCAACGCCGTCCTGCTGCGCGGCGGACACGCGGCCGAACACACCAACGCGGCAACACTCGCCGTCATCGCCGACGTACTCACCAAACACGGATACGACCACAACATGATCGCCACCGTAGACCAATACGGACGCGACGGCGCCACCGCCATGATGGAAGCACGCGGCCACATCGACGTGCTCATCCCACGCGGGGGAGCGGGACTCATCCAAGCCGTGGTACGCAACTCCAAAGTCCCCGTCATCGAAACCGGAGCCGGCAACGTGCACATCTACGTCGACCGCACCGGCAACCCCGACAAAGCCATCCCCATCCTCATCAACGCCAAAACCCAACGCGTCGGCGTATGCAACGCCACCGAAAAACTCCTCGTCCACAAAGACATCGCCGAAAGCTTCCTGCCGAAAGCCGCGGCAGCGCTCGCCGCAGCGGGAGTCGAAATGCATGCCGACGAACGCGCGTATGGCATCATCGAACATGCCGGAATCGCAAATGCGCAACTCGTGCATGCCACCGACGAGGATTGGGACACCGAATATCTGGCACTCAAAATCGGCATCAAGGTGGTCGACTCGCTTGACGAGGCCATCGCGCATATCAACCGCCACTCCACCGGGCACACCGAATCCATCATCGCCGAAGACTATTCGGCCATCGAGGAATTCACCGCCCGCATCGACTCGGCGGTGGTGATGGTCAACGCCTCCACACGTTTCACCGATGGCGGCGTGTTCGGATTCGGCGCGGAACTTGGCATCTCCACACAGAAGATGCATGCGCGCGGTCCGATGGGGCTGCGCGAGATGACCACGACCAAATGGATTGGCTACGGAACAGGACAGGTGAGAGAATGAGCGACGAAGTCATGCAGGACAATATGCAGCACACCATGCAGGACAACAAGAACCCATGGAACGCGGACTTGACCGACCCAATGCTCAGATTGCGATTGGCGTCCGAACGATTGAGCATCGTGCGGTATGTGTTCCTTGTGCAGGTCGAAGACGGTATCGCGTCAGCGGACGAACGCGCCTCGCTCGAATACGCCGACGCGGTGCTGATCGGCTGGCCCGAAACCGACGCTTCGGACGTCATCACTCCCGATGCCGCCCAGCTTGACGATATCGACGAGCAGATGCGGGTCATGGAACAGCACATCGCCAAGTTCAGCGCGATGGAACGAGACCATGACATCGTCGGCATGACCGACACGCTGATTCGTGTCACCGAGCGCGTTGCCGGAATCCGCAGTATATACCAGCCGGATTTCCCGCTGCCGACATTCGCCGAGATTCGACGTGTGGTGCAGGACGAGTGGGATGAGGATATGGACAAGATCGATCCCGACAACGCCTCACCGACCGCGGACAGCATCGAGCAGGAAACCGCCGACGCGGACAAAGAGCAGCAGGCCGAGAAACAGGCCGAACAGCAGGCCGATGGCGCGCAAAAGAGCGGAGCGTCCGCATGACCGGACCAAAACGCATGCGGCCGGAATCTGCGGAGGCCGATCCCGAACTGACCGTCAGCTACGTGGTCGAGCCGGAACGACGCATGTCGGAACTATCCGTAGACCGGCCGCAATCAGCCGTGACCACCGGACGCAGGTCCGCACGAGGCAACTGGCACAACCGGTTGCGCATCGGCATCATGGGCGGCACTTTCGATCCGATCCATAACGGCCATTTGGTCGCAGCCTCCGAAGTGTCCTGGGTGTACGACCTCGACGAGGTGATCTTCGTGCCGACCGGACGGCCGGTGTTCAAGTTGGACAAGAAAGTCACCAATGCGGAGGACCGGTACCTTATGACGGTCATCGCCACCGCGTCGAACCCGAAATTCACCGTGTCGCGCGTGGACATCGACCGTCCCGGCGTCACCTACACCATCGACACCCTGCGTGACATCCGCGCCCAGTATCCCGATGCGGAACTGTTCTTCATCACCGGCGCCGACGCCGTGGCGGAGATCATGCAATGGAAGGACGCCAACAAGATGTGGGAGCTGGCGCATTTCGTGGCCGTGACACGTCCCGGCTATTCCTCGCCGGACGGCGTGAAATTACCTGAAGGCAAGGTGGATACGCTGGAGATTCCCGCTTTGGCGATTTCCTCCACGGATGTGCGTCGCCGCGCCGAACATGGCGAACCCGTCTGGTATCTCGTACCCGATGGCGTGGTGCAATACATCGGCAAACACGGCCTATACCGATAGAAGATGGATGGGGCCGTCCGCATGGCCCCCCGAACACACGGGGTCGGTGAGGTCTGCGCGGCCGGTTAGTATGGGTCACATCCACTTCGCTAGAACAGACGTTTGGAGACACGGTGAGCGCAATCCTTGAAGGAAAGCCGGATAAGAACCTTATCCTTGTCACAGGCAGAGCAC
>OIDQ01001234.1_pt1 | contig 9550 bp, 7 predicted proteins | sample 1581511 | NCBI WGS metagenome assembly OIDQ01 (sample SAMEA3882526, study PRJEB24775) | human gut metagenome | biome: human-associated habitat; feature: intestine environment; material: feces | place: Netherlands | collected 2009/2010
CAGTCGCGCAGGAACGTCACATCGCTCCCCTCGTTTGCGCTCACGATATTGGCCACGTAGATACCCCCGGGGTTCAGGCCGCCCCGCACCAGGCGCAGCGCTTCAACGGTCGCCAGCTCGCGCACGGGCTCGGCACCGCCAAAGCAATCGCTCACGACCACGTCGTAGCGACGATGGCCCACGCTCGTCACACCCAGATACGAGCGAGCCTCAGCGGTTATCACCCGCAGGCGATCGCCCGCCGCGCGCTCCAGCTCGTCTAGGTAGAACCAGCGGCGCGCCAGGCGCGTAACCTCGGCATCGTACTCAATGACGTCCATGCGCAAGCTCTCGTGCGACATCAGCGCGAACTTGGGATAGGCAAACCCGCCGCCGCCCAGCATAAGCATGCGGTCGATACCGTGACCGTAAGCGTCGCGCATCGCATCCTCGGCCTCAAACACGTCGTCAAACGCGCGATAGTACGCAAAGACGGGCTCTGCCCAGCGCTCGCCAACGTAACTCGCGCTTTGGTAGACGCCGCCTTGCACCAATACGCGGACTTCGTCGCCGCCCTCGTCGTGCACGCGCTTCACACGCGCCAACCCATTGCGGGTTCGCGCAACCTGCAGACAGGCAGCACGAACAGCGACAGCGGCCGCACCAAGCGCCGCGGCTCCCAGAGCAACGCCGGCAACGACGCCGGCAGAAACACTCGGCTTGTTCATCTAGAGCTCCTTTTGCAGATAAAGGCCATAGTCATAAAATCCAAGATGGCGATAGTACTCGCGCGTACCAATCGCGCTGATCACGTTGATGCGCGCATAGCCCGCGTCCCGAGCAATATGGCACGCACGCTCCACCAGCGACCGTCCCAATCCATGGTGCTGGGCTGCCTGGCCTTGATCCCCCACGCGCGCCGCCATGCCATACACGTGTACCTCGCGAATCATCGCCTCGTCCGGCATCGTCGGCAACTCGTCCGCATGTGCGGCAACAAAAGCGCGAACGGGCAGCGACAGACGCAAAAGCCGGCGATCTTGCCTTCGGGCGTCACCCACTGCAAAAAGCGTTCACGCGTCACCGGCGTCTCGTAAGCGACCTCATCAAGAGACAGTTCATCCAGGTCGGCACCCGCGGTACTGATCTCGCGATAGCGAATCTCGCGCACCGTCGCACCGTCACCCCGAGCAGCCAGGCGGTTCTCAACGAGCTGACGCAGGTTGGGCTTCTTGTTGCCCACCATGATGTCGTCGGAGCTAAAGTCGCGGATCATGCGGCTGATGCGGCAGAACGCCGGCGTCACCACGATGTCGTCGGCCAGCACATCGAGCAGTTCTTCCTCGGTATAGGGGCGCCACTCGCCGCGCTCATAGCGGCCCACCAGACGCGAGCCCTCGATGAGCGCGCACGGGTAGACCTTGACCTCGTCGGGCATAAAGGCCCCCTCGGTCATAAAGCGCTCGTAGTCGCGCTTGTCCCCCTCGGGCGTGGCGCCCAGCAAGTTGAGCATAAAATGCGCGTGGATCTTAAAGCCAAACAGACGCGCAAGCGAAAACGCCCGCTCGATCTGAGCCACCGAAATGCGACGCTCGTTGATATCGAGCAGGTGCTGGTTGAGGCTCTGGATGCCCATCTGAATCTTGGTGCAACCCAGGCGGCGGATAAGCGTGAGCGCCTGGGACGTCACGGCATCGGGGCGCGTCTCGATAACGAGCCCCACCACGCGATGCTTCGCCGTCTCGTTGATGCGCTGCTGACGCTCAAGCTCCTCCATCGTTGCCGTCTGCCACTCAGTGACCTCGCCCCACGGCGTACCGGGACCGTACAGACGACGCACCGCACGGTTATAGCCGCCCACGGCAGCATCCACACGCCCCTGCTCGTCGGCAACGCCGGCAGCAAGCTCGACCTCGTCTGTCGCAATGCCGGCGGCCCGATAGCGCTCACGGCGCTCTGCTACCACAGGCGGCAGGGCATCGGCGGGAGCGTCATCGAGCAGACGCCCCGCCTCGGCACGGCTGATGCCCGGACGTGCCAACATGGGGTTGGCCGCCACGCCGGCGACGGCATCGTCATTGAGTGCACGGAAAAGCTCCGACATAAACCATGTCTGATAGCCTTCCGGATAGTCGCTCCAGGTACCGCCAAGCACAATGAGCTCGATCTTATCGGTCGCATGCCCCATCTGCGAAAGCGCGGTCAGGCGAGCGCTCACCTGCAGATACGGGTCAAAGCAATTTTGCTCCGCACGGGCGCATGCCGGCTCGGCGTGCAGATAGCTCTTGGGCATGCGCAGATCGTTGGGGCAAAACAGGCAATCGCCCGAGCATGGCCAGGGCTTGGTAATGACGGTAATGGTCGCCACGCCCGAGGCCGTTCGGCGCGGCTTCATACGCAGGACCTGCAGCAGTTGACGCTCCAGATCGGAATCGACATTCCACGCAGCCCACCGAACCGGCTCCTCACGTTTAACCCGCTGGTAGAACGGCAGCAGACGGCGCTTGGCCAAATCGCGTTTGTCGGCACCCTCACGGCGCGCCTCGGCATGTATCAGTTTGACGAGCGCTTTGTCGTCCACGGTCTCGCCGCGACGCAGGGCCTCGAGTATGTTCAAGATAATCTGTTCCATGTCCCCATTGTAAAGGCAAAGGCGCCGGAGCCGATCTCGGCTTCGGCGCCTTCATCAAAGAGCATGCCTATATGTACCGATCTCCGAAAACCGCATGTCACTCCGAATCAAACGACATGTCGCCCGAACCGACCTCGAAACGATACGTAGCAGACTTATCGCCGTTGTCGAATTCAAGATTCAATATGGTCTCGCCATCGTAGCCAAGCGGAAGGAAATCGCTCTCGAAGTCACCGCTGCCCACGGTGAGGCTCGCCTTAAAGCCCGTAGAGTTCGGAACCGTCATCTCCACATCGCCCGAGTCCACGCTTACGTCCATCGACTTCGCAGGGGCCTGGTAGAGCTCGAACGTCACATCGCCCGAACCGACCTCGGCATTCAGAGTGTCGGTCACGGTGCCCGCAAACGCGACGTCTCCCGAGTCCAACGTCAAATCAAAGTCGTGGCACGCAATGTCCGCGACCGTCAGGTCTCCCAACCCCACGTTTGCCGTAATGCCCATCATGTTATCGGCAAGCTCACGCGGCAGTTCAATGGTGACCTTACGGTCATGGGCGCGCTCGTCATCGCAGTCGAACTGGCTAATCTTGAGTGTAGAGCCCTCGATCTTAACCAGATTCTGAGTGGCGGCATCGGAAGCAGACGCCCCCTTTGCAACGCGCCCGCTTTCGATGACACGTACCGGTCCGCCAGAGACACGTTTAATCTCGACCGTCCCCGACGTCACATCCAAGTCGAGCGATTGGAACGCGTCTTCGTCAAAAGTCGTGCTCGAAAGCTGCTGAGGCCGAGCGGAATAGTTACCGCTATCCAAGAGATCATCGTCGTCAAACATATCGTCAAAATCAGACAAATTGCCAGATAGAATACCGGTCGTACGCACCATATCGGAATGAGCCAATAGCCGCGAAATGCCAAAGACAAGCCCAATGATGAGCACAAACGCTCCGATGCCAACGCCCAAGCGTACCTTGGATTCATGCGAAAGCTTCATCATTCATCACCCTCTTTGGCAATCGGCTCAGCGGTAGTCGCGGTAGCCACGTCAGCATCAACCGAAGCGGAAACATTCTGAGCCCTAGTTGTCACCGGTGCCGGACCAACCTGAATATCCCCGCGTACCCAATCACCATCGAGCGCACGCGCCACCCAGTGATAGATGGGAATCGTAAAGAAGATCAGCGCGGCAAAGGGCCCGGCACCAAACAGGAACATCAGCAAAAAGAACAGCAGCCAGCACACGGCCCAATACGGGAACGACTGGAACGGACCCTTCACCGGAGTCGAGCCAACCGCGGTGCCACTCGTCGCCTGCGCCGTAGCGGCATTTGCGGCCTGTGCACTCCAACTTGCCGCTTGCGCCGCCTTGGCGGCGGCGTCACTCGCCTGTGTTGCCGCCTCGGTAGCTCGTGCCGCCGCCTCATGGGTGCGTGCGCGCTCTGCCGCCTCGGCCTCGCGCTGACGAGCGCGGTCCTCGTTCTCAAACTCGATATCGTCCTCAATCTCATCGCTCGGATTGAGCAGCTCGTCCAGACTCACACCATAGAGCTTGGCGAGCGAGATCAGGTTCTCGGTATCGGGCGAGCTCTCCGCACGCTCCCATTTACTGACCGCCTGGCGCGACAGCCCCAGCTTTCGTGCCAGCCCTTCTTGGCTAAAGCCTTTGCTGCGGCGAAGGTCGGCGAGCCGCTGCGCAGTTTCTACATTCATGGTTCCTCCTATGTGATGCCAGCCGTGCCGCCGGACCGTTTTTGTTCTTAAGGCGCCTTGCACAGTTAAAAATCTATCCGCCACCGCCAAAAGCATGCCACCTATTCTAGTGAGATTTTTGACAACCGGCGGTTGCGGGTGCATATGAGCTGCGGAAATGTGTCCAAACAAAGCAATGACCCGCAGTTTGGTTGTCCCCGTTGCAACGTTAACGGTAGTATGGTCGTACTGTTTATTCCGCACCGCCAACGGAGGGAGTTCCACGCCGTGAACCGCGATTTCGCCTCATCGCTCATCCAGCTCAACAACACGTTCTATCGCGAGCACTCCGCCTCCTTCTCCGATACGCGCCAGGCCCCGTGGCCCGGCTGGGTGCGCACCATGGATATCGCGCTCGAACAGCTCGACGTCGCCACGATCGAGCATCCCGTCCGCGTCTTCGATCTTGCCTGCGGCAATATGCGATTCGAGAACTTTGCCGCCGGCGGCGCACTTGCCGCCAAGGGCGTCGACGGCGCAAACCCCTCGGCAGATGCCAGCTGCCCGTTTGAGTTCTATGGTGTCGACTCGTGTCAAGATTTGGCTATCGATGCACATGGCCACGCCCTGCGCATTCCCAACCTGCACTTCCAGGAACTCGACGTGCTCGACGCCCTCATGAAGCTCAACCCTGCCGAGACGCCCGACGTGCTTTTCGATGCCCCGCTCGCCGACATCTCGGTCTGCTTTGGCTTTATGCACCACGTGCCGTCGTGCGAGTACCGCGTACGCGTGCTCGACGCCTTGGTGCGCCAGACGCGCCCGGGCGGCATCATCGCCATCAGCTTTTGGGAGTTTATGAACGACGAGCGCATGGCGCGCAAGGCCGTTCGCGCCGAAGCCCGCGCCGAGCTCACCCCGCCGTTTGAGGGTTATGATTCCGCGCAGTTTGAAGCCGGCGACCACCTTATTGGCTGGCAAAACGACCGCCACGCCTACCGCTATTGCCATCACTTTGACGATCAGCAGATCACCGACCTGGTGCGCGGCGTCCGTACGTTCTACAAGAGCGGCGAGGTCCCCGTGCGCGAACTTGAGCGTTTCCACGCCGACGGTCGCAGCGGCGAGCTCAACCGCTACGTGATCCTCAAGCGCCTGTAGGCACCGACGACTCGCCGTCGAGCCGCATCGCATCTTTCGGGCAAACTATGCCCACCCTTTTTCAACCCATTGACGGAACGCGCGGCCATGCGTTTCGCATTTATGACCAAGGAGCCTCATGGGAGCCGTCCACGTTCGCACGCCTAAGAACTTTGTGCTCGAGGAGCGCCTGGAGCGCTACGCCGATGCGATTGAGACAAACCCCGAGGCTTATGCCGGAGATTGGCGCAAGGCCTGTGCGCCCGCAGGCAGCAAGCCCTTCGAGCACCTTCACCTGGATCTTGGCTGTGGCAAGGGAACGTACCTTGTAGAGCGCGCGGGCCACGAGCCAAACACCCTCTTTATCGGTATGGACCAGGAGCCCATCTGCATCGCCTATGCCGCACAGAAAATCTGCGAGCAGGAGCTGCCCAATGCACTCGTCCTGCCCCGAGGCGCCGCATCGCTGCCGCAGCTGTTTGCCGCAGGCGAGCTCGATGCCATCACCATCAACTTTCCCACGCCGCAGCCCAAGGCCAAGTACGCCAAAAAACGACTCGTCCATGTCGACCATTTGATGCTCTACCGCCCGCTCTTTGCAGCCAACGCCACCGTCACGCTGCGCACCGACAGCAAACCATTGCGCGATTACGCCCTGGGACAGTTTGCCGCGGCCGGCTACGACACGCTTTGGGTAAGTGACGACGTACGCCGCGACCATCCCGAGCATCCCGAGACCGAGTACGAGCGCCGCACGCGCGAGATGGGTGCCGCCGTCTATGGCATTCGCGCCACACCTGGAGCGCAGCCCAGCGATGAACAGCTCGCGGCGGGCCGCGCGCAGGAGCAAAGCCTTGCCTGCTACCTGCCCGAAAACCTCGATGAGCTCACCTATGTACCTCTGGGCATGGAAGAGGCCGTCGAGAACTTTAAAAACCGCGCCCGCAAAGGCAAGAAGCGCCTGCCGCAAGAGTCCTAGGGGCTTCTGATGGTCGCGGCGTCGACAAACAAGCGCAAATAGGCGCCAGCGAACGGCCCTCAAACCTAAGTGAGTAGACTTTTTTGCAATAGCCAAGCACAACCCGCATAACCAAAACTAAAACCGCAGGTAGAGCCCTTGCGCAAAAGCCATGTGCTCGCGACATCGCAAAAAGTCTACTCACTTAGCTGGCAACTGCACCAAACGGCTGGGCAGAACGCCCATTTCCTGCATTTTCTCGCGCGCTGGCACCCCGCGCCGCTGCTACGCCATAATAGTTGGCGGACAAACGGCGAGAGAAAGCAACCACATGGCACAGACCACGACAGATACTTCCGCCAGCACCGTTTCTGGCGCCGGCGCCGCCAGCTCGTTCTCGGGCGGCACGGGAACCGAAGCCGAATTCGGCTCGCTCGGCGCGCTCTCCCCCACCTGGTGGGAGCCCGAGGACGGCAGCGAGCCCGAACCATGGCTCACGCCCGATCAAGCCTTCGAACGCTTCTTTGAATGGACAAGCGATCGCGGCATTGAGCTGTGGGATCACCAAGAAGAAGCCCTCATGGACCTGGCTGCCGGCGATCACGTCATTTTAGGCACACCGACCGGATCGGGTAAATCGCTCGTCGCGCTGGGCATGCTCTTTATGGGCATGGCGCAGGGCAAGCGCTGCTACTACACGGCTCCCATCAAGGCTCTGGTCAGCGAGAAGTTTTTCGACCTTGTGCAGGTGCTCGGCCGCGATAACGTCGGCATGATCACCGGCGACACGCATATCAACACCAAGGCGCCCGTCATCTGCTGCACGGCAGAGATCCTTGCCAACGACGCACTGCGCGAGGGCGAAGATGCCGACGTGGGCTGCGTGGCCATGGACGAGTTCCACTACTTTGCCGACCCCGACCGCGGTTGGGCCTGGCAGGTGCCGCTGCTCACCCTGCCCCACACGCAGTTTATGCTCATGAGCGCCACGCTCGGCGATGTCACCGCGATCGCCGCCTCACTCGAGGAACACACCGGTGCTACCTGCGACTTGGTCGTCGATGCCCCACGCCCCGTGCCGCTGAGCTACGACTACGTGACGACCTCGCTCGAGGGCACGGTCGAGCTCGCCATGCGCCGTGGCGAGGCCCCGCTCTATATCGTGCACTTTAGCCAGGATGCCGCCCTTGCGACGGCACAGTCGCTCGCCAATTTTGGCATCGCCAGCAAGGAGCAGCGCGAGGCCATCAAAGAAGCAGCAAAGGGAACGAGCTTCTCGACGGCCTTTGGTAAGATTCTCAAACGCCTGCTTGGATGCGGCGTCGGCGTGCACCATGCTGGCATGTTGCCGCGCTATCGCCTGCTGGTCGAGCGCTTGGCGCAGCAGGGCCTGCTGCCCGTCATCTGCGGTACCGATACGCTCGGCGTCGGCATCAACGTGCCCATCCACACCGTGGTGCTCACCGCGCTCACCAAGTTCGACGGCTACAAGATGCGTCGCCTGCGCGCCCGTGAGTTCCATCAGATCGCTGGTCGCGCCGGCCGTTCGGGCTTCGATACCGAGGGCATGGTCATCGCCGAGGCCCCGGAGCACGAGATCGAGAACGCTAAGCTCATGGCCAAGGCGGGCGACGACCCCAAGAAGCTCCGTAAGATTAAAAAGAAAAAGGCCCCCGAGGGCTTTGTCACCTGGAACAAGCAGACCTTTGAGCGCCTGATCGAGACGCAGCCCGAAACGCTCAAGCCACGCCTTCGCATCACACACTCCATGGTGATTAGCGTGGTCGAGCAGGGCGGCGATGCCCGAGCCCGCGTACACGACCTCATCGAAACGAGCCTGCAGACTCCCGAGGAAAAGGCCAAGCTCGAGGTTCGCGCCGACGAAATCTTCGCCACACTCATCGATTCCGGCGTCGTCGTTCGCACCGAGGTGCCGCCCGCGCCCGACGCTCCGGCTGACGCCGCGCCGGACATCGACTACGCGCTGACGGTCGACCTGCCCGAGGACTTTGCCCTCGATCAGCCGCTCTCACCGTTCTTGCTTGCCGCGTTGGAGCTGCTCGACCCCGAGAGTGAGACCTATACCATGGATCTGATCTCGATGGTCGAGGCAACGCTCGAGGATCCCAAGCAGGTGCTGCGCGCACAGGAGCGCGCCGCGCGCGACCGCGCGATGGCCGAAATGAAGGCCGACGGCATAGAGTACGAGGAACGTCTGGAGCGCATTCAGGACGTCACCTACGAAAAGCCGCTCGAGGACTTGCTCGATGCCGCCTTCGACAAGTACTGCCAAGAAGTACCTTGGGCCAACGACTACCAGCTCTCGCCCAAGAGCGTCCTGCGCGACATGCTGGAGAGCGCGAGCGACTTTAAGGGCTATATCCAAAAGCTCGGCATCGCCCGCTCCGAGGGCATTTTGCTGCGCTACCTAGCAGAGGCCTACCGTTCACTCGACCGCACCGTGCCCATCGAGAAGCGCGACGAGCGCCTGCGCGACATTATCTCGTGGCTGGGCTTTGTGGTGCGCTCGGTGGACTCGAGCCTGGTGGACGAGTGGGAAAACGCCGGCAACCCGGCAGCCCTCGATGCTGCGCCGCCGCAGGGCATCGACGAGGTCGTGGCGGACCGCCGCGGCTGCACGCTGTTGGTGCGCAACGCACTCTTCCGCCGCGTGACCCTTGCCGCCCGCGAGCACGTTCGCGACTTGGGCGAGCTCGACGACGACTGGGGCATGAGCGATATCCGCTGGCAAAAAGCACTCGACGCTTACCACGAGCAGCACGAGGAAATCCTCACCGACGGAGATGCCCGCAGCGCCGCGATGTTTTCCATTGACGAGTCCGACGAGAAGACCGCGCACGTATGGCACGTGCACCAGATCTTTGCCGACGAGGATGGCGACCACGACTTTGGCATCATGGGCGATGTCGACCTGGACGCCACACAAGACGGCGGCGAGGTCATCTTCAAAAACTACCGTGTCGGCTTTATCGAGGACCTGCTCGAAGACTAGCCGAACTTACCGGAACGAAACGGGGCCGCTGGCAATATCGCCAGCGGCCCCACTTTTGCACTATACGCTATGCCTTACTCGGCACCCTCGACCTCATACGAATCCGCCTCGGCTGGCTCATCGTTTGTCTCTGTCGCAG
>OIDQ01001238.1_pt1 | contig 9527 bp, 9 predicted proteins | sample 1581511 | NCBI WGS metagenome assembly OIDQ01 (sample SAMEA3882526, study PRJEB24775) | human gut metagenome | biome: human-associated habitat; feature: intestine environment; material: feces | place: Netherlands | collected 2009/2010
TGCGCTTGAGGTTCTTGCCGGCGCCGGAATAACCGACCACCAAATCAGCCACGATGTCTTTCGATTCGACAAGACCCTGCGTAATGCCCGGCTGCAAAGCCAGCGTGGTCGCAGTGACGTTGCAGCCCGGTCCCGCAATGCGCTTGGTGCCGGGAAGCGCTTCACGCTGACGGCTGTAGGAGCCGTCAGCCGCGACGCCGGTGATGAGTTCCGGCATGCCGTAGGTCCAATGCTGGTAGAAGTCACCGCCGTAGAACGCGTCCCACGCGCTCTTTTCCTCAAGACGGTGGTCTGCGCCCAAATCCACCACCACGGCATTCGGGTCAAGCTGGGAGGCCAATGCTCCGGAAGCGCCATGAGGCAATGCCAGGATGATCACGTCATGGCCGTTGAGCACTTCCGGCGTGGTGTCCTCGACCACGAGGTCCGCCAACTGCGGAATGTGCGGCATATGCTTGCCAAGCTTGTCCCCCACCGAAGAATGTCCGGCGACGCAGGTCACTTCGAAATTCGGGTGTGCCGCGAGTATGCGCAGCGCCTCACCACCCGCGTATCCAGTCGCGCCGGCCACGGCTACCGTGTATTTGGCCATGTCACGTCTCTTTTCCTTGACTCGTTGAAACACATTCAGCATACACTTTATGCACTACATTGCATAATTATGCAGTTCAATCGTGTCGGATAGTGGTCACCGCCCATAACGGGACCGTTCAGACGAACATAAAAAGATTGGTTTCAGGCGGAAATCGAGCTGGAATCACCACTTTGTCCACTGCCACCGAACATGTACTGCATCATCTGGTTATACAAATCGGCTGTGGAAATGCCGTGAACCGTCATCCAAATCACCGCAATGGTGTACAGCACGTTGATAATCAGCGCTGCCACGCCAAGCGCGTAGCCTTTCATATGCAGTTTTTTGGTACGCCACATGGCGATGGCGCCCATCACCGCAGGGATGACCGGTACCGGCAGGAATAGTGCGAACACGAACGAGATGATCGCATAGCTATCCCAATGGCCGTACAGGGGGTTCTGGCTGGGATCATTCGGGTTGATGGGATATATGCCGGGCTGTTGGTATGGATTCGGCCCATACTGGTTTGGCCCGTATTGATTTGGTCCATACTGATAGCCATTGGGCTGGCCTGATTGCTGCCGTCCCGATGCATCATATGGATTCGCCGGATACCCGTTCTGCATATACGGATTCGTCTGCGGCTGCTGCGCCGTTTGTTGTGCATCGTCCGCCGGCTTGGGCTGGTCGGGAGCCCCATACATGTATGGATTGTAGTTCGCCGGATACTGGTTGGACATCGCGCCATATTCAGGCTGGTTGTACTGTCCGAATTCCGGCTGTGCCGACTGGTCCGACGGCGAAGACGACGAAACCGGAGCAGCCCCGGCCGCCTCCTGCCCTTCGTCGGGGTTGATCGGCTGGTTCTGCTCCGGTTCGTTCATGTCGTCCTCTTTATCTTTTTGGTTACTTCGATGGACTTGACGTGTCAGGCACGCAGTTGCGCGCCCAGCTTCGCGGCCGCATCCACGATGCGCTTGCGAATGGCTTCGCTGTCCTCGGAGGTCAGCGTCTTGTCCTCAGCGCGGAACGTGACGGCGTATGCGAGGGACTTCAATCCCTCACCCAGCTGGTCGCCGGTGTACACGTCGAACAGGTCGATGCTTTCCAAGCTGTTGCCGGCGGCTTCGACGATGGTCTTCTCGAGTTCAGCGGCGGTGACGTCCGTCGACACGGTGAAGGCCAGATCCTGCTTGACCGGCGGGAAGGTGGAAATCGGCTTGGCCTGCACCGGCTTGCCGCTCAAGGTGGCGAACAGCGCGGTCAGGTTCAGTTCGAACGCGGCGGAATGGGCCGGGAAGCCCAACGCCTCGTTGACATGCGGGTGAAGCTCGCCGACCATGCCGACGAACGTGTCACCTGCCATCACACGTGCCGCACGGCCCGGATGCCACTGCGCGGGTACGTCCTCAGCCTTCGGCTGGTCCAACGTGAGCTTTGCGCCGATGCGGTCGGAAATACGCTGCACGGCTTCAACTGCGTCGGACCAGTCCACGGCACGGCGATCGCCCATCCAGCCGGAGTCGACGGCGTTGCCGGTCAGAATGCCGGCGACGTGCATCGGCTGGTCCGGCAGGCCTGCGTCAAGCGCGGCCAACTGCTCGTCGGTCGGCTTGACGGCACCCGGCAATGCCGGAATGGCCGGAGCGTTCGGATCCCACAGGTAGACGTGTCCGATTTCGTACAGCGACACGTTTTCCACGCCACGGCGCAGGTTACGCTGCACGGTCTGCGCGAGGGTCGGGATGATGTCGCGACGCAGGAACGGGCGATCGCCGGCCAGTGGGTTGGCAATTTCGACGCTGACCTTCTTGGTGGCGTCGGCGTCAAGTGCGAAGTTCTTGTAGTCTTCGTCGCCCACGAACGGATAGCTCAGGGTCTCCACCATGCCGTATTCGGCGAGTTCGTCGGCCACCTGGCGCTTGCGCAGCTGCTCGGCGGTCAGTCCGACCTTGGCTTCGACCGGTGCCGGCGGCACGGTGACCGGAATCTCATCGTAGCCGACCAGACGGGCCACTTCCTCCACCAGATCGCACGGTTCGTTGAGGTCCGGACGCCAGCTCGGCGGAGTCACGGAGAACTCACCGTTGCCACCGCCGGCCACAGTGCAGCCGATATCGGTGAGAATGTCGCTGATGGTGTTCACGTCAGTGTCCAGTCCCGCCACGCGGGCCACTTCGGACGCCTTGAACAGAATCGGACGACGATTGCAGACAGTGTTGTAATCAGTCGGGTGCTCGCTCGGCTCGCCGTTGCCATACTTGACCAGAAGCTCGGCGGCCATCTGGGCGGCAGCCGGCTGCAGCTGATCATCCACGCCACGCTCGAAACGACGGGACGCTTCGGACGGAATCTTGTGACGACGTGCAGAACGCGCGATCGACACCTGGTCGAAATGAGCGGATTCCAGCAGGATGTTCTTAGTTTCAGCAGTGACCTCGCCATACAGGCCGCCCATCACGCCGGCGATGCCAAGCACACGAGAGCCACGCTCGCCGTTCGGCGAGTCGGTGATCAGCAGGTCTTCGACGCTCAGGTCATGATCCTTGCCGTCCAATGTGGTGAGCTTCTCACCTTCGTTGGCGCGGCGCACGACGATCGGTCCTTCAATCTTGTCCAGATCGTAGGCATGCATCGGCTGGCCAAGATCAAGCATCACGTAATTGGTGACGTCCACCGCCAAAGAGATGGAGCGCATGCCTGCGCGGATTAGGCGGCGGCGCATCCAGTTCGGCGTGTGGCTTGCCGGGTCGAAACCACGCACGGCGCGCGCGTAGTAACGATCGCAGCCGACCACACCGTGAATCGGATTCTTGTCGTCGACGATCACTTCGATGTCGCTCTTGACACCTTCCGGCAGACCCTGAGTGACGGGCGCCTTCTTGCCGAGGGCGGTTGCCGGATCAGTGTAGACGGCGCCAGTGGAATGGTGGTATTCGCGGGCCACGCCACGGTAGGAGAACGCGTAGCCGCGATCCGGAGTGATGTTGATTTCCAGCAGCGGCTGGTCCAGGTGCAGCAGATGCATGGCGTCATCGCCCGGCTGGAGCTTTTCGTATTCCTCCGGGGTGAAGCCGTACTTGCGTAGCAGGATGATGCCGTCGTGGTTATCACCCAGACCAAGCTCGCGCTCGGAGGCGCACATGCCGTTGGAGATGTGGCCGTAGGTCTTGCGCGGTTCGATCTTGAAATCGCCTGGCAGCACGGCGCCCGGCAGGGTCACGACAACCTTCTCGCCGGCTGCCATGTTCGGAGCTCCGCAGATGATGCCGCGTGGCACCTTGTTGCCGTTTTCATCGGTCTCGTTGTATTCGTCGCCGACGTCCACATGACACCAGTTGATGATCTTGCCGTTCTTCTGCGGTTCCGGAGTGGCGTCGACCACATAGCCGACGACAATCGGGCCGGTGACCTGGGAGGTGTGGATCTCTTCCTCTTCGAGGCCGACCTTCACCAGATCCTTGGCAAGCTGTTCATACGTAAGGCCTTCCGGAACCTCGACATGGTCCTTGAGCCAATCAATGTCAACCATTGGCATGGGTCAATCACTCCCCCATCACAAACTGTTCGCTGAATCGCACGTCGCCTTCCACCAGGTCGTGCATGTCGTTGATGTCGTGGCGCAGCAGCAGGGTACGTTCCACGCCGACGCCGAAGGCGAAGCCGGTGTAGACCTCAGGATCGAGGCCCGCAGACTTCAGCACGTTCGGGTTGACCATGCCGCAGCCGCCCCATTCAAGCCAACCGGCGCCGCCCTTCTTATCGGGGAACCACAGGTCGAGCTCGGCGCTCGGCTCGGTGAACGGGAAGTAGCTCGGACGCAGACGGGTTTTGGCTTCCGGGCCGAACATGGCCACGGCAAGCTTGTCGAGCACGCCCTTCAAATCGGCCATGGTCAGATGCTTGTCCACGGCGAGGGCCTCCACCTGATGGAACACCGGGGTGTGGGTGGCGTCAAGTTCGTCGGTACGGAACACACGGCCCGGGCAGGCGATGTACAACGGCACGCCACGGGTGATGAGTCCACGGACCTGATCGGACGAGGTCTGGGTGCGCAGCACCATGTTGGAGCCGACGAAGCCCGCGGCGTCCTTGGCCTGATTGCCCTTGACGTAGAAGGTGTCCTGCATCTGGCGGGCCGGATGGTCCGGACCGAAGTTCAGCGCGTCGAAGTCATACCATTCGGTTTCCACTTCCGGACCGTCGGAAATCTGCCAGCCCATGGAGATAAAGAAGTCCTCGACATCCTCCATCAGCTTCGGCAGCGGATGGCGGGCGCCAAGCGGCTTGCGGTTGACCGGCAAGGTCATATCCACGGTTTCGGCAGCAAGCTCGCGGGCCTCTTCTTCGGCCTTGACCTGCTTTTCCTTGGTGCCGAACGCACGACCGAAGTCGGCGCGAAGCTTGCCCATGAGCTTACCGGCGTCTTTCTTCTGGTCCTTCGGCAACGCGCCGATGGCCTTGCTGGCCTGCGTCATCGCGGATTCCGCTCCGGCGTACTGCGTCTTGATGGCTTTCAATTCCTCCATTGTGGAGGCGTTTTCGATTTTCGCGATGCCCTCGGCAACCGCATCGGTTACCGCTTGGGCGTCGAATACCGCACCCTCTGCCACGAGATACCTTTCTTATCAACCGTTTGTTTTACGCATAAAACGCGCAATTCCAACGTTTTTACGACTTCACATTCTTTCAACATGACTCGACATAGCCAAGCTCAGCAGCATCACCGCCGCACTGGTGCCGAGATTGAGCGATTCCGCCTTGCCGTAGATGGGAATCGACACGATTCTGTCGACGCGTTCCAACACATCCTGGGTCAGCCCGCGCGCCTCGTTGCCGAACAGCACCGTCTTGGCTTGCGCAAGTGATTGCGGTACGGCAAGCACGTCCGTAAGCGGTTCTGGCGGCCGTGCGTCGGTACCATACACGTCGGCGGCGTACACGGCGAGTCCACGTTCCGCACACCAATCGAAATACTCGTCCGTGCCCATGGAGACGACCGGCAGATGGAACAGCGAGCCGGCAGTGGAACGAATCACCTTCGGGTTGAAGATGTCCACGCAGTCGTCCACCAGCACCACGCCCGCGCAACCGACCGCATCCGCGGTACGAATCACGGTGCCGGCGTTGCCCGGATCGCGCACCTGCCAGAACGCGGCGACCATCGTGCGTTCGTCGGAATCGCCATCAATGACGGCGGAATCGAGGAAAGCGCGCATGTCGGCGACGGCGAGCACTCCCTGCGCGTCGGAGCTCATGTGCTGCATGACGGCATGCGTCACCTTATGCACGTAAGCACCGGCCTGCATGGCCTTGCCGGCCATCTGCGCCACGGTAGGCGTGATGAAAGCCGCGTCCGGCTCGGCGGAGACGACCTCCACATACAGATCCTCGACGATGTCGGGATGCCAGGAGAGCAGTTCACGTACCGACTGCGGTCCTTCCACCATGAACCTGCCGGACCGCTTGCGGCCTTTCCTGTCGGCAAGTTCGGAGACCCTGCGGACGCGTTCGGCCCTTGGGTTTGCAATGACTTCGGATTTCATAGGCATACGCGTTAGCCTAACACCTTCGAAGCGGTTGGCGACGCGGCCATGTCATGTTTCGAGGCGTCCAGAAAACATCCAGCCACATCCCAGCGCGAACAAAGCGTCTTTCTGTTGTATGCCAGATACAACTTTTACCATCAGCATAAACGCCGATCGCGAGCGGCGCGGAACCATCAATCGCTCATATCTATCGAAACACATAAGGAAACAGCCATGTTCGTCGTCAAAAACGCATGGAAAAGCGTCACCCGCAACAAGGGACGCAATATGCTCATCATCGTCATCGTGACCATCATCGCCGCTGCCGCCACAATCGGCCTATCCATCCGGCAGGCGGCCGCCACGCAAGAAGCAGCGGATTAGATAACACCACCGCCACCGCGCAGATCAGCCTTGATCGCGGCAAACTCATTTCCGAATCGCGCGAGCAGTCCAAGTCGGATTCCGATTCGTCCGATGCTTCCGCCAAACCTGACTTCGACGCCATGCGTTCCGCTTTGGCCGACAAGCAGTTTTCGCTTGCCGACTATCAGAAGTACGCGAAGGCTTCATCCGCGGTGAAATCCACTATTATATGGAGACCACGGGGTTGTCGGCGACCGACGATTTCCAGCCGGTCACCGATTCGTCCGGTTCGGATTCCTCCAGCTCGTCCGGCTCGTCCAATATGAAGGATTCGTCTGATACCGCCGGTACGGATAACGGCAACCGTCAGGATGAACAGCCCGGCGGCCCCGACGGACAAATGGGCGACGTCGCGGGCAGCAAAGACGGCGCGGGCATGGTCAGCGGCGATTTCTCCCTAATCGGCTTCTCCAGCGACGAGGCCATCGCCAACGCCTCCAATGGCAGCTTCACCATGGTGAAGGGCAAGGTGTTCGGCTATGACGTGAGCAGTGATGGCGATGCCATCATCTCCAAATCGCTCGCCGACCGTTCCTGACAATCCAATCGCACGTTTTTTCTGGAAAGGACCTCCCATGACAACGAATTCCGCGGATACCGCCGATACGGCAATCGCAAAAGAAGCCGTCGAAGCCAACGGCGCACAATCGCAGCGGACCAATCCGCCCACATTGCGCCTGGACAATGTCAGCTACGCCTACGCCAAAGGCGGCAAGCGTGTGCTGAAGAACATCAGCCACGATTTCCAAGCCGGCAAGGTGCATGCCATCACCGGACCGTCCGGAGCGGGCAAGACCACGCTGCTGTCGCTCATCTCGGGACTGGCGACCCCCACGGAAGGCATGGTGCTGGTCGATGGCGCCGACCTGTCGGAACGAGACCGCTACCGTTTCCGCAGCCATGACATCGGCGTGATCTTCCAAAGCTTCAACCTGCTGCCGAACCTTACGGTGGCGGAGAACATCATCCTGTCGATGGACGCGTCCGGCAAATCGTTCGACAAGTCGAAGAAAGCAATCGTCGAAGAATTGCTCAAACAGGTGCATCTGCCGAAGGAATACACGAACGAACGTATCCTGCACCTGTCCGGCGGCGAACAGCAGCGTATGGCGATCGCCCGCGCGTTAAGCTACGGCCCTTCCATCATCGTCGCGGACGAGCCGACCGGCAATCTCGACCTGGCCACCCAGGACGACATCATGGGTATTTTCCGAACGTTGGCGCATGATGGGCATCGTTGCGTCATCATCGTCACGCACAGTCCGGAAGTGGCGAAGACGTCCGACGAGGTGTTCGAGCTGGCTCCCATCAGGCGTCGCAGATAAGCGTCGGCAGCTTCTCGAAAAGAAATACGGCATGCGTCCCCATGCAACGGACACGCATGCCGTATTTTTTCCTGTTTCGGTTGGACGGTGGCGTTATGATTGGGCGCGTCGAAGTACAGGGGGTGCCGAATACGGCTGAGACGGGCGACCGCCCGGACCCTTGACCTGATCAAGGTAATGCTTGCGTAGGAACAGTACCGGCAAAACACGTCGCGTCCCGTAGAGACGATCTCCGTTGTATTTCGGCTTGTGCACATACCCAATGGAAGTCGAGAAGGGACACCATGGCCAACGAAAAGCCATCGACGCAGACGCAGCCGCACGGCGATGCCGCAACCAGAAAGAAAACCGAAACGAGCGTGGCGGAAGCCGGTTCGTCAGCCGAAAAGAAGGTCACGCCGAAGAACGCCCTGCTGGGATTGCAGCATGTGCTCGTATCAAACGTGTGGCTTGATCCGGTGTTCGTGGCGGGCGCCATCGGTCTGCCGTTGGCATTGTCGTCGAACATGGTGAACGCCATTTTCATCGTCTCCGGCCTGGTCACGCTTATCCAGGCCACGAAACTGGTGCGCCTGCCCATCGTTCAGGGTCCTTCCGCGGCGTTCGACGCGCTGATGATCGCCGCCGGCACCGCCGGATCACTTGCCGCGGCCGGCACGTCCATCTTCATCAGCTCGCTGATTTTCCTGGTGCTGTGCCTGACGCGTGTGATCGAGAAGCTGCGGTTCCTGTTCGCCCCGATCGTATCGGGCGTGATCATCTTCCTCGTCGGCGTCTCCCTGTCGGGATTCACATTGAGCGAGTTCCTTGGCGGCGCGCCGGGAGACAAGGGCTTCGCCGATCCGAAGACGCTGGCCGTCTCCATCATCACCTGCGTGCTGGTGGTGGTGCTTTCCCAGTTCGGCAAGGGCATGGTGAAGGCGCTGTCGTATCTGATCGCACTGGTCGTGGGCACCGCGCTGTCTCTGGCGTTCGGCATGGCCGACTTCTCCGCGGTGGCCTCCAAGCCGTGGCTCGGCCTGCCCAAGTTCATGCCGTATTGCGGTTTCGATTTCAACGCGGCGATTTTCGTACCGTTCTTCATCGCCTATCTGGTGGCCATCATGGAAGCCCTCGGCGTGTATCAGGCGGCCACGGAGATCCAAGGCACGAAGCTCCAGGACCGCCAGGTGCGTTACGGTCTTGCCGGAGAGGCCGCCGGTTCGGCGATCTCCTCGCTGATCGGCGGTTTCACCACCACCGCGTATCCGCAGAACGTGGCGCTGCTCAAAGTCACCGACGAAGGCAAGACCCGCACCCGCGTGCCGGTGATCATTGCCGGCGTGGTGTTCGTGGTGCTGGTGGCGGCTCTGGTGCTGCGCAGCACCGTATGGAAGGAGAACGTGGTGGCCGGTGCATGGATGATGGTGCTGGTGGGGGCCGTGTGCGGCCTCATGTACTACGTCCGCAAGCGCTATCCCGGCAAGCGCAAGGTGGGCGGCACCATGGATACCGTGATCTCCGCCCTGCTGATCCTGTTCTGCGTGGTGTATGTGGGCATGGGCGCCATGGCGCTGGTGGCCATGAATAAGTAAACTTTTCCCGTTGACAAACCCCGCAAAAGTGGGTATAGTAAAGGGAGAATATGCATATCTGCGAGGATGGGGACAGTAGCCCGTCCCTCCGATGCCA
>OIDQ01001243.1_pt1 | contig 9497 bp, 8 predicted proteins | sample 1581511 | NCBI WGS metagenome assembly OIDQ01 (sample SAMEA3882526, study PRJEB24775) | human gut metagenome | biome: human-associated habitat; feature: intestine environment; material: feces | place: Netherlands | collected 2009/2010
AAAGGCTTATTTGCCAGTCTTGCAAGCAGTCATCCAGAGAATGCGGACAGAATCAATCACATTTTAAATCAGGGTGTTGCTTATTAGAACAGGCAGGAGACAAAACGATTTATATAGTACATAAGAAATATGGGAGAAATCGATGACAGGAAATAATAACACATATTATAAAAGTTCTATGTATGAAGACAGGGGAGAAAATACAGCCCAGGAAATAATTATTGCCTTAGCGATTGCAGTCATTTCCTTACTTCTTGCAGGCGTGATCATAAGTCATTTTTCAGGAAGTCTTTCAAGTGGCAGCTATTATGGTTCAGGAAATAGCTCAGGAAATGGTGGATACAGTAATAATGATGGCAGTAGCGGCGGTGGATATGTAGGAGACGGTACAGAGGATACCGAAGATTACGATGATACTGACTACGATGATGCAGATGATACGGATGATGGCGAAAATACATATGACGATGACAGCGAATCTTCAGATGACAGTGAATCTGATGAAGCGTATGAGCTATATACCGATAACTGGAGCATGAACATCAGTGATTGTCTGTCTGTTGATGATTACTATCAGAGAGACAGCGCCGATGGAAGTTTTAGTTTTGCTTATCCGAAATACGTTTTCAATGATGCGGATATAAATGAGGAAGAAAATTATTACGATTACTATTACGAAGACGATAATGGAAACCGCACAATAGAAATGAAATTCTATAGTGAGGATGATCCGGGGGATGCGGTACAAAATGCAAAAGAACTATTTTACAGTATTAGCGGTGAACCAAGTGAAGTTCTTTATCAGGTTGAACCAAAAGATCAGGTAGGTGCTGATGGAATGGCAAGAGGAATCGTGGCCGGAACATATGATGATGAGGGTACTTGTGTTTACATAGTAGCAGCAAATGACGGACAAAAAGATTATATCATGGAATTATATTATCCAGATTCCGCACCAGAATATGACTACGATGACGTGAATTATATCATAGACTGTGTATACCGCTACTGTTCTTTCGCCGGAGGTACCTATAAGCCAAGAAGTCATGAGCTGTTTATGAGGGATGATATGGGGGAGAAGAAGTAGGATAAGAGTAAGCAGGTAGTCCTCCTATTAAAGAAATATACATTATAACTCGAATGAGCAATAAAATTGTAAAAATAGAAAGCAGGATGGGGAAATGGTTATAGGAATCTGTGACGATGATAAACAATGGAGAGAGTCGTGTAAAAGAACATTGGAAGGATTTTCTTTGATGATTGAGCTCACTATAGAGATTAAATGTTTTGCAACAGCGGGGGAATTATTGGAATATAAGGGCACACCGTTAGACGCAGTTTTTCTGGATATAGAATTAGGAAGAGAAAATGGGATTTTTGTTGCAAAGAAGCTAAATAAAGCCTGGCCAAGCTGCCAGATTATTTATATGAGCAACTATCTTCATTATGCGACAGAGATATACAATACAGAACATATATGGTTTGTTGTAAAAAAACATTTTCAGGATAAGGTAGGAGAGATAATCAGCAGGATATTACGGGACTTTGAAGGAAATACTTTTCGGATTGTTTTAACAACACTAAAGAATGAAGTTATTTCCATTGTGCCATCAGATATTTATTATTTAGAACGCGAAAAAAGAGGGACCAGGATTGTAACTGTATGGAATGAATATCATGTAAAGGAACGTATGAGAGATATCGTTCCTCAATTGTCAGAACTGGATTTTTCCCAGTGCCATAACAGTTATGTTGTAAACTTTCGTCATGTGAAAGAGTTACAAAAAGATATGTATATACTTTACGGTGGAGCCGGCCAAGAGCAGATTGTGCAGATTAGCAGGCGATATGTACAAAAAACAAGAAAGGATTTTTTAAAATGGTCGTCATTGTTTGTGTAGAGATTTTTGATGCATACAGAAGAACATACAAAGTACCATATGATCGAGCATGGACAGATTTTAAAAAAGAACAGAAAAATATAAAATGAAAAGCAAAGAGCATTGCGACAGTACAATAAGTTGCAGTGCTCTTTTATTAATTTCAGGGCGAAAAATCAAGATGTATTACCAAAAGTGTCGTAAAAACGACCACTTGGACACAAACTATTGAATTAAAGGAAATAAGATTTATAATTCAAGTAGAAAAACGTGTGTCATAAAAAGAAAGGAGAGTGAGAACATCTGTTGTATAAAAGTCAAGGGAAGGGGGAACAAAAATAATATAATGGAAGAACAGAAATTATATTGGGGGATGCATTTTTGTAATTCAAGAATGTTTAAAACAATAGTAAAAGTAGAAATGTATATTCGGGAACAACAAGCGGAGGGAATTACTCTCCCGGTACATACAGAAGAACATACAAAGTACTATATGACCGAGCATGGGCAGATTTTTAAGTTTGATAAAACAGAGTTTGTTTCATATGAACTTGATCTGCAAAATATGGTCTGGTTTCAGAATCAGGACTTTGTAAGAATGTATTTTGATGAATATATGAAATACACAGAAATGGATACATTTCTGGATTGTTATAAGTGCAGAGGGGAGATGTGATTTTACAGAAGAAGTATTATAAGAAAGTAATTTATAAGAAAGAAGAAAAGTACGAGGAGAGAAGAGGAAAGAAGGAAGATGGAAGAAAGAGACTATCATTCACTCCAAAAAGGAACAAAACTGAACGGACGTTATATTATAGAAGATGTTCTTGGCGAAGGTGGTTTTGGAATTACTTATGCCGGCAGGGATGAACTGCTTGGTGTGAAAGTGGCAGTGAAAGAATATTATCCACAGGGAATTGTTGTTAGAAATAATAGTGTGGACGATGTCGTAACAGTCACTTACGCAAAACAAAAAGATGTTTTTAATAAAGGCAAAACAAAGTTTTTAGAAGAAGCGAGGGTGATTGCCAAATTTAATGATCAGGAAGGGATCGTTAATGTTACAGATTTCTTTGAGGCCAATAATACAGCCTATATTGTTATGGAATACCTGGATGGAATTACTTTAAAAGAGTACATTGCAGAAAATGGAATTCTTTCACCGGAAGATATTTTAGAATTAATGGCACCGATATTAGAATCTCTTGATGAAGTACATAAGCAGGGATTGATTCACCGCGATATCAGTCCGGATAACATTATGCTTTTGAAAAATGGAAAAGTAAAGCTGATGGACTTTGGTGCAGCGAGGGATTATACAGACTTTGGAGAAAAAAGTCTTTCTATTGTTTTAAAGCCAGGATATGCCCCGGAAGAACAATATAGAAGCAGAGGGATTCAGGGACCGTGGACAGATATCTATGCACTAAGTGCTACGATTTATAAATGTATTACAGGAATTACCCCGGAAGAATCTATGCAAAGAGTCATAGAAGATAGCTTAGAAAAGCCATCAAAATACTGCAAAGATATTCCGAAGGGAATGGAAAATGCGATTATGAAAGGAATGGCGGCACTCCAAAAGAATCGTTATCAGAATCTTAAAGAATTTTGTGAGGCACTGTACAGTGATTTTGAAGATGCAGGAGAAGAAAAGAAAAAGCCTGTTTCAAAATCAGATGGGACTTTAAAATCTGTAAATGAAGAGAAGGAAAAAGCAAAATCAGGCCAAAATGCGCTTGGTACAGGAATGGAAAAACTACAGAATCTCACAAAAAAGCAGAAGATGATCGCAGGAGCGGCCGTTATCCTGGTAGTGCTTCTTATATTTGCGGGAACGAGTTTATCTGGTGGAAAGAAGCAAAATAGCAGTACATCTAATCTTCCGACAGAACGTGAGATGGTATCCGATGTTGTAAAGAATTCGCAGTGGGAAGGCACTATTTTAAACTTAAGTATCATAGACGATGATATTAACAGACAATATGAAGTGTACACAGCAGATTGCGAGATAGAATCAAAACGTCAGGGCGGAAGCGGAACGACAAGTAAAGCAAAGATTACTTATAAACTTCAGGATGACGAGTGGGTCTTTGTAAAATGCGAAAAGCAAAACTAAATGCTTAACATGGTAACCCGAAAATTTATATATTATACGAGGAGAAAAGTTATGAGAAAAAACATGAAGAAAAGAGCAGCGTTATTACTGGCAGCAATGATGACGGTATCTGTTACCGCCTGTGGTGGGGGAAAAACACCAGATGCTCCATCTGATGCAGACTTAAAAAAGGATGTACAGGAATATATCACAGAAGTAGTAGACGAATCTGCCAAGATTTCAAACTTCCGTGTAGAAGACAGCGGAGAAGGTAAGAATGACACATACGAGGCAAACTGTATCGTAACTTATGCTAATGACACTATGCAGTATGTAGATGAGTTTGATTTAAGTTATGAAGTAAAAGATAATGCCTGGAATTTAGAAAAATGTAAAGTAAATTCTGATTATGCAGAAAAGAGCAGTCAGGCGGTAGGAGCAGACACTTCTAAAGCACAGACAGATAGCAGTGAGGCGGCTGAAGCGACAACAGAAGCAGCAACAGCTACACAATTATCAGATAAATTAGAAGATTATACCTTTATGTTAGAGGGAGATGTATATCAGCTTCCATTTGCATACAGCGTACTTGCGGATAAAGGATGGAGAATTTACAGCAGCGGATACTATGAAGATACAAAAATCAGCGGAAGTTCTTATGAACGCCTTACTCTGCAAAAAGATAAGAAAACAATAGAGGTATCTATTATTAATGCCAGCGGAAATGCCAAAGAATTAAAAGATTGTAATATTGGAGGAATTGAAGTATATGCCAGCAATAAAAATGCACCAGAATTCTCCATTGCAAAAGGCATTAAAGTTGGAGATAAAGAAGATAAAATAAGAGAGGCTTTTGGTTCTCCAAAGGATACCAGCAACAATGATGGCTATAACACTTTATATTATGGAGAAGATAACAGCACGACAACAATTACCTGTGACAATAAAGAGGACGACTATAGCTATGACGCTATTGCGATAAAGAATTTTGTTGCAACAGAAGATGATAAAAAAACAGAAACTTCTGATGAAGTACCAGAATATTTATCTACTTATGTAGCACCAACAGAATTAGGAACAGATCCACTTTCCTATAATATCGAGATTGAAAATCAGGTATACACATTGCCAGCACCAGTATCCGCTTTTACTGATAATGGATGGAAAATTGCTTCTCAGGAAGATTCTGTACCAAGTGGACAGAGTTTATCTTATGCCATTAAGTTACAAAAAGATGGAAAAGAAATAGAAGCCTCTGTAACGAACTTTGCAGATTACCAGACAAAACCGGAAAACTGTGCGATTAGTTCTTTACATTTTTATGCAGATGAAAGTAAAAATCCAGAAGTGAAACTTCCTGGTGGAATTACAATAAAGAGTACATCTGATGATTTGAAGAAATGGGCTGGTGATAAATTCGATTATAGTAAGAGCGGAGATTCTGAATACTATGATTATTATGATGATGATAATGAGGGTTCTATATATATTAATTGTAAAAAAACAGTTAGCTCTATGAGTGTGAAAAAAGAGACATGGCCATCTAAATAATTTAGCAGATAGACAGTAAAAAGAACGGGGAAACATATGAAAAAAAGAGCAAGAAAGATACAAGTATGGCTTGCCTGTGTATTTGCCGTGATCTTACTATGGAATCTTGGACAAGTGGAGGCGAAAGCCTCCACTGCTCAGGAGGATAATCTCGTTATCATTTATGGTGTCAATGCACAAGGCGAGGCAGAAATGGCGAGCAATGGATTGCTGATTTCAAGCAGCAAGGGGAATCCATATGTAGTCGCAGCTGCCTCAAGCCATTGGGAGCAGATGGACAAATATTATGTAGAAGGTCCGGCAGTAGAGCAGCAGGAAATTAATTTTAAGGGAAATAAAGCAGAGGCAGGAGTTTCCGTCTTTCAGACAAATTTAAGTAAGGGAGGCTGTGAAAGTTCCGAGATAGCAGGGTACGATAATTTAAGCCCATATCAGCTTGCCTCCGCAGAGGGAATTGATTTAAGTATAGAGTCAGATTCCATGTCAGATAAAGTAAGCAGTGAGACGACTATGATTGGTTCCGAATACAGCATGGTAAATGATCGAAGATTTGTAAAACTGGAAGAGGAACCTAGTGGAAACCTGATCGGCGGTCCGATTGTCCTTGATGATGGCCGGGTAGCAGGAATCCAGGTAAACATGGATGATGGATATTACTGGTTTCTGACAATGGATGAAGTCGTAGATATTTTACAGGAAAACAGCGATGGAGAAATCGGCGGGACTCCGATGGATGACAGTAAGATTTTCCTGTACATGATACCAGTATTTGCAGTCGTATTTCTTTTATCAGCGATATTATATTCTTCTTCTGAAAAGAAGAGAATCGCGGCAGGCAAAAAAGAATTTGCCAATGTTCTTGTTCTTGGAGGAGAAAGCGGCTTACAGCTTCGAGGAATCGGCGGTCATTTTAATGACATAAAGTTCCCATTAGAGGGTAAGATTATTTTTGGAAGAGACTCCGCACAATGTTCAGCGGTGTATCCAAAAGAAGTGAAAGGAATCAGCCGTTTACATTGCAGTGTGGAAATAAAGAATGGAAAAGTTCTTCTGATGGATTTAGGTTCTACCTATGGAACATTTCTTTCGGATGGTACGAAATTAGAACCAAATAAGCCGTATTATCTAAATTATGGACAATCCTTCTATTTAGTAGATCCGGCAAACACATTTCGTATTGTTTAAATCAGAAGGAAAGAGGTGAAAAGAAATGAATACGACTTTTTTTCAGAAAGCTTCGGAAAATAAACGGAGTATCAGTTGGGGAGATATTTTTTCTGATGTCTGGAAGAAACATCGAAAAGATCAGAGAACAGCACTCCTTACGAAAGGAATGGGGTCACATATTCCAGCGCCAAACCGAATGCTTTCCGACTGGCAAAAACCATGGCTGTTTGCCCGTGTATTAATCGCAGGTCTGATATTATCCGTATTAATTGGAATAAGCTGCGTTATCTTTCCGGGCTATGGAATGCTTCTCATGTTATGTCTGCTTCCTGCTTTTGTAGTGCCATTATCTGTAATGTTATTTTACTGGGAAATGAATATTCCGGGGAACATTTCTATCTATGAAGCATTATTATTAACACTTTTAGGAGGCTGTCTGTCACTTACAGTAACCGGCATTATGAGAACCGTCTTTCCGGGAATCTCAGAAATCGCTTTCCTTGCGGGTCCACTTCCAGAAGAACTGGCAAAATGTCTGATTGTGACAATATTCCTCTGCCGGAAAAAATATAATTACGGACTGCAGGGAATTTTAATTGGCGGCGCAGTTGGCGTGGGCTTCTCCGCTATGGAATCCGCTGGTTACGCATTACAGATTTTTGATATTGGAATCCAAAATGCGATGGGCACAAATATCATTATTCGCTCCATGGCAGACATTTTAGTGCGAAGAGGAGTCCTTGCTATCGGAGGCCACGTTGTATGGGCAGCTCTCTATGGCGGCGCTCTGGCTCTGATTAAGGGAAAAGGAAAAATGTCACCGAAATATTTTGCCAATAGTTTATTCTGGCTGACATTCAGTGCAGCATTTCTCTTACATACCGCCTGGAACTTCAGTGCTTCCTATCTCGCAGGCAAGCTGCCAGATTCCCTTGTGGCATCTTTAGTAAAATTTGAAGCAGGAACAGTAACACAGTGGGTAAAATATATCGTATTGATCATACTTGCTTGGCTCTTACTTTTCTACATTATGAAAAAGTCAATCCGTCAGATGGTCAGCGTCGATGAAATGTATCATAATGCGGCCAACAGCGCAGAATACAAAGAAGCGGCAGCAAAAAGACAAAAGAAAAAAGAGCAGGAACAGGAACAGCCAGTCCATCGTCCAGAACCAAAAGAACAGCATCCAGAGCAGAAACAAGAACAGCCAGTACATCAATCAGCACAAAAAGAACAGCATCCAATTCATGAGGAATCTGAATACAGGGTAGAGGCAGTTATTCAGGGAGTATCTGGATTATTGAACGGAAAAACATATATGCTAACAGCAGGAACACCACTTATTTTTGGACGAAGAACAGAAAAATGCAACGTCCTTTTCAAAAATGAGACAAAAGGAATCAGTAGTCTTCACTGCAAAGTCAAATGGTATAACGGAAAAGTTCTGATAAAAGACCTTGGTTCAACATATGGTACATGGCTTAACGAGGGAACACGTCTGGAACCAAACAAATATTATGAACTGCCAGATCAGGGAGTATTTTATCTTGGATCAAAGGAAAATATGTTTTTTATGGGGATGAAGTAAGAAGCAAACGAGGGAAAATGGAAAAAAATTCATATAGCTTACAAAGAAATACCGGATTGATAGGACGTTATGTCATTCAAGAAGTACTGGGGCAGGGAGGATTTGGAATTACTTATCTTGGGATAGATAAACTGTACGGGAATAAAGTAGCCATCAAAGAATATTATCCACAGGAAATTGCAATGAGAAAAGCCCAGTATGAAGATGTAGTAACGGTAACTTCTATTGAAGAAAAAAATAATTATGATAAGGGCAAAAAGCGTTTTCTGGATGAAGCGCAGGTAATGGCGAGATTCAATAAAAACGAAGGAATTGTTAAAATACTTGATTTTTTTGAAGCAAATAACACTGCATATATTGTTATGGAGTATTTAGAGGGAATTACTTTAAAACAATATTTGGGAAAATATGGAGTGATACAATTTAGAAATTTAATTGAAATGATGCTCCCATTGCTTGAAGCCCTTATCGAAATCCATAGTCAGGGGCTGATTCACAGAGATATCAGTCCAGATAATATTATGGTACAGCACAATAGCAAATTAAAGCTAATGGACTTTGGAGCGGCCAGAGATTATACAGAATCTGGAAATAAAAGCCTTACAGTTATTCTAAAACCTGGATATGCTCCGCCAGAGCAGTATCAAACACATGGAGTACAGGGGCCGTGGACAGATATTTATGCACTTTGCGCTACTATTTATAAATGCCTTACAGGAATAACTCCGCCAGATGCCATAGCAAGGGTGATGGATGACAAATTCAAAGAACCAGATCAACTAGATGGTAAATTGTCACCAGACATTAAAAAAATACTTTGGAAAGGAATGAATATTTTTCCAGAAGAAAGATATCAGGATATAGTAGAGTTTGGTGAGGACGTATGTGATGCTCTGTTTATACCAGAAGAAAAAAAAAAGTTAGATTTAGATAATGAAAAAAATATTGATGAGGACTTAGATTCGCCAGATAAAGATAATGAATCAGTGTTAAAAGATGACAAAATAGAAGGAGCAGTAAAGAAAACATCAATACCAAAAAAGGAAAAACGAAAAAGTCCTGTAAAGAAAGTTTTGGTAATTATAGTGTGCCTTCTATTGGCTGGTGGTATAAAATATTATTCGACAGGAAACGAGCAAGAGATTTCTACAGCAAAAAAAGATTTGGTTGAGAATCCCAAAATAGTAAAGGATACCTCTGTAGAAGGAGGGAA
>OIDQ01001245.1_pt1 | contig 9489 bp, 10 predicted proteins | sample 1581511 | NCBI WGS metagenome assembly OIDQ01 (sample SAMEA3882526, study PRJEB24775) | human gut metagenome | biome: human-associated habitat; feature: intestine environment; material: feces | place: Netherlands | collected 2009/2010
GTCTTTACGGTATGATGTTAGAGTCTGCCAACGAATGTGCCTGGGCGATCGGCGAGCATGTGGGCGGCGGCAGTATGGACAAGTTCGTGGAAATGATGAATGCCAAGGCAAAGGAATTGGGCTGTACCGGTACACATTTTGCCAATCCGAACGGACTTCCCAACCCGGATCATTATGTGACGGCGAGAGACATGGCTTTGATCGCGCGTGCGGCTTATCAGTATCCGGAATTTCGCAAGATCAGTTCTACCAGGGCATACACGATCCCGGCAGACAACAAAAAAGAGGCATATAATTGTAACAATACCCATGGTATGATCAGTAATCACAGGGGAAGCAGTAACCTGTATGAATATGCGCTAGGCGGTAAGACCGGTTATACGGATGTAGCGGGAAATACCCTCGTTACCTATGCACAGAAAAATGGTATGACCCTCCTTTGTGTGATCTTAGACAGCAGTAATCCAGCGCATTATAATGATACGGAAAATCTGTTTGAATACTGTTTTCAGAACTTTTCCTCATATTCGGTAGCGGACAATGTCAACCTTTCGGATATGAGCGATCAGGCGGCACTGGGATCACTCAGTGATAAGATCGATCTGATCCGTGTTGATGAGGACGGCGTGGTCGTTCTTCCAAATACAGCATCTTTTACCGATGCGCAGGCGACGGTCACACCGACAGATAAAAATGCCGATAAGGGAGCCGTTGCAAAGATCTCCTATACCTATGCCGGAAAGCAGGTGGGAGGAGCCAATGTTATTTATGAGAAGAACACAAAGGCAACCTATCCTTTCCACAATATTTCCGCAGATAAAGGCGGATCCAAAGTAAAGTATTTCCGCATTGATTTTAAGACCATTCTTCTGGTGATCGGCATTATCCTGATCTTTTTATTGGCAGTTTATGTATGGAATGTCATGTCAGGACAGATCCTTTTGAGCCATCACAGAAAGAACGAAGACCGAAAGAAGAGAAGCCGTTATCGTCAGATCAGCCGTAATAAGAGGCGCAAACGAAAAGCGGCAGCAAGCCGTGCAGCGTCAAGCAGAGGCACGGCTACAAGGCGACAGCCTAACCGGACTTCCGGCAAGCCTATCCATAGAAATACAAAACGGTCAAAAAGGACAAGATAATCTGAATTAGACTATAATATATGGTTAAAATATAAAAAACGACAATATACAATTTGTATATTGTCGTTTTTCTATTTGCAGACATTTGTACCTGCACCATATAATGTCGGATATTTAGCGCATATGATATTTATTGTCAGATAATATCAGGAATGTTGCATGAGGCTTTCCAAGAGGATACGGAGTTGGGATGCATTTTTCGTATAGAATAAAAGCCCGTCTGTTGTATCTAAGATTGTGATATATTTGCCGTGACAGGTCTTGGATTCCCGGATCAACTGTAAGAGGTAGGACTTGTAGTTAGGATCTGTTGCTAGAAAGAGTGTCTCATAGTCCTCCAGGGAAGTCACATGTGCCTTGCTTTTTTGCAGCATGAAGGAAAGTTCCTGATCCTGATCCAACTGTTCGGCAGTCTTATTGATGATGAAGTAGCCGTTTGGATCCTTTGGCATATCAAGGGACTTGATGGCACGCTGTACCTGCTTGGTCAGACTGTCGCTGGCTGGGTAGAGTGATTCAAAGTATTTCATGAAATCGGTGGCAGTCTTAAAATGTTCGTTCTTTCCTTTTTCCAGCATCTCGGTCATAAGGATGCGGCGGATGATATCCTCACATTCTTTACGGGATGGGTTCTTGCGAAGTCTTCTTTCCATTTCCGGCATAATGTATCTCCTTACTGTCTTTTGTATTACCAAAAGACAAAAATGTTTGTCTTTCATCAATATACGACAAAAATCATGGAAATGCAAGACAAAAAAGAGGAAGAAAGGACAGGTATATAGAATTGACATCAAATATACATATTCTTATAATAAAGGCAAGAAATGTATGAAACTACCTAATGTAAGATCAAGGAGTGGGGAAAATGGAATTAACAAATCTGAGCCGCGAAGAAAAGAAAGCCTATGATCTGGAGCAGATCGATGCCCTGGTGCAAAAAAATCAAGGCATGGCAAAGACAGCGGATATTCTCGCCATGGGGATTGACTACCGACGCATTTTGCAATTTCTGAAGGAAGGTTATCTCAAGCGGGTCAAAAGCGGTTATTATACGACCAAGTATTTTGACGGATCGGAAGAAAGTATGGTGGCGCGCATGTTCTCGGATGGAGTGCTTACCATGGAATCCGCTCTTTTTTATCACGGTTATCTGGAACAGCGTCCTTATGCATGGCACATTGCTGTCAGCAAGAATGTTTCCAAGTCCCGCTTTAAGATGGATTACCCGAATCTGCAGCCATATTACACGGAACCAAAGGTGCTGGGTATGGGCGTGACGACCATAAAACTGGCAGGCGAGCCCATGCAGATCTATACCAAAGACCGTCTGGTCTGCGACTGCCTCAAGTATCAGGATAAAATGGATCGAAACGATTTCAAGAAAGCCATCCTTACCTATATCGGTGATGAGGATAAGGACGTTGCGGCGCTGATGGAGTATGCCAAGGAGCGCAAGGTCTTAAAGAAAGTGCAAAACATGATTGGAATCTGGTTGTAGGAGCATAGCATGATAAACGAAGCATGGATCAAGACAAAGAGTCAGGAACTGGATATTCCTTTTTCCCATATTTTAAGTGCCTATGTCCTGGAGACAACGGTGCGCATCTTTGCAGAATTGGCGGATGCCAAAGACTTCTGGCTGGAGGACAGTGACAGGCTGGGGCTGGATGTTTATAAGAAATCGGTCTCAGGGAAGGTCCGCTACTATTATACCGGTGGCAAAGCCTTCAAGGAGATCAAAGAGCGGATCCGGCAAGACTTATTGCAGGCATATGAAAAAGAAGGATTTGGCGTAGAACTGGTTTCCGAGGAAAAAGAAGGTCAGGGATTTCGGATGAACTTTTCCATGGAAGTCTGCGGCATGTATGTGCCTTTTCTCGTCAGTCTTCTGCCTTTTGGCGGAGAGCATATTTTTCCAAAGGAAGAAAATCTGCGGCTTTTTTTGGAGAATAACAAGACGATCGGTATATACGCATACCCGGTAGAGCAGATCGCGGCGGAGCATCTGCTGCCCATCGTAAAGCAGTTGGAATTGTTGCAGGACATGGAGCACTACCAAAAACTATACGAGATCCTGAGCAAATACCCTTTGGAGGGACGCAAGGTACAGGAAAGTTTAGGGGCCTTGTGCCGCAAAGACCATGTAAAATGCAGTGCCTTGGTATGGGAAAGTCTGAGCGGATACGGTACATACACTTATATGGAAAAGAAATGGAAAAGCCTTTTGCGTAAGGTGAAGAAAAAAGAGCCAGCCTGGCAGGAAGTGCACGGGCTAATCTGTAGGTTCTTAGAGCCTATCTGGGAAAAACTGATGGAAGATCAGATCTTTTTTGGCGATTGGATGCCGCAACTGGGCAGATTTTTGGACTAATGGCGGATGCTGCTGATGTCCTGTAACTGGTGGAAAAGGGCATAGTAATAGGAATCGCGGTCGCTCAGACGATAAAATTGGTCTTCAAAAGGCATGGTCGAGCAGAGCGCAACATCCGAAACCGGCACATAGTTGATATAGCACTTGGCTTGGATCTGGCTGTTGGTGCGGTTGTTCAAAAGGATGGACTTGCCAAAGGCAGGAATACACGCCTTGGAATACACGCAGGCGATGGTGTCGACATAGTGATCGCGCAGAGCCAGCGAACAGGCATCGTAGTTTTCGGATGCCGCAAGCAGGTGCTTGCAGAGTGACGGCTGGATAAAAGGGGTATCAATGGTTACAAAAAAAGCACGGTTTTCAACGATCATGGTAAGGCTGCTCAAGATCGCCCCTATGGGACCGGCATTGAGATAGATGTCAGGTATCTCCGTGACATCCAGATCCAGATGTCCGTAGTCACCACGCTGGTTGACAGACAGGTAGATGCGGTCAAAGTGGGGCGCAAACTTGTGCACCATATATTCTAATAAGCATTCATCACCGAATGGCAGCAGTGCCTTATCGGTTCCCATGCGGGAACTGTCACCACCACATAAAATGACCAAAGCCTGACTCATTGTAACCTCCAACAAACACGCGAAAAGCCATCCGCGTTTTTTCATGTAGATACTATTATAAGATGATAGAGGGAAAAAGAAAAGAAAAATGTTAGATCATAAATTAAGAGAACTGGCAGATTCGGACTTTTATCCGTTTCATATGCCGGGACATAAGAGACAGCAGACCGGGCTGGAAGACCCATATGCCATTGATATTACGGAGATCCCAGGATTTGACAATCTGCATGATCCACAGGGGCTTATCTTAGAAGCCATGGAACGTATGGCAGGGCTTTATCATGCAAAAAAGTCCTATCTTCTGGTCGGAGGATCGACTTGTGGCAACCTGACAGCAGTCTTTTCCGCTCTGCCGCAAAAGGGATGCATCCTCATGGGACGGGGCAGCCACAAAAGTATTTATCATGCTGCTTGGCTGCGGCAGTGCCGGATCGTCTATACCTATCCCAAGGTAGGGCAGATCGGCATGATCGAGGGAACGTCGATCGCAGAATATGAGCAGGCTTTGCAAGTCAACCCGGATATCGGAGCCATCGTGGTGACATCGCCGACCTATGAAGGGATGATCGAACCTCTGGATGAGATCGTGGCACTGGCACATGCAAGGGGGATCCCGGTCATTGTGGATGCGGCACACGGCGCGCATCTGGGCTTTGATCCCTATTTCCCAAAGTCTCCGCTGGAAAGCGGGGCAGACCTTGTCATCATGAGCCTGCACAAGACCCTGCCTGCGCTGACCCAGACGGCGGTGCTTCACGTCAATGAAAATTCACTTGTTTCGGAAAGGCAGATCGAGACCTATCTGGATGTATTTGAGACCAGTTCGCCGTCTTACGTCCTGATGGCTTCCATATGTCAGTGCATCCGCTTTCTGGAAGAAGAAAAAGCGGCATTTGGGGTATATGCCTCTCGTTTGCAGGACTTTTATAAAAAGTGTAAAAGCCTGGAAAAGATCCGTGTCTCTTCTTTCCCGGGGCAGGATCCGGGCAAGATCGTGATCGACGTATCAAAGACCTGGCTTTCCGGGCATGCGCTGGAAGAGATCCTCTTGCAAAGATATCATCTGGTTCTGGAAATGTCTTCTTTTTCCTATGGACTTGCCATGACAAGTGTCATGGATAGTGAAGAAGGATTTGTCCGTCTTTTTGAGGCACTAAAAGAGATCGATCGGGAAGCCAGTGCAAGAGATACAGACGATCCCTGCCGGACGGGGCAGGTCTTATACGGGCGCGGGCAAAAGGTCATGGAATATCATGAGGCAATGGAAAAAGCGAAAGAACGCTGTGCTCTTGATCAGGCAGAGGGCAGGATCGCAGCGTCATCGGTCGCCATCTATCCGCCGGGTGTACCATTGATCGTACCGGGTGAGCGGATCGATCAGGAGCGGATCGACCTCTTAAATCTAGCCCAAAAGCAAGGGCTGACCATCACCGGGCTTGTGGATCATGGGCTTTTCGTTGTCATTTGAGGTGGACTATATTATACTAGATGGTAAGCGCATTCTATAGACAGGCAGAGTAAGGAACATGGGAAAGATTTTTTGTATCATAGGAAAAAGTTCAACAGGAAAAGATACCTTATATCAACGCATTTTGGGACGGCATGATCTTGCCCTGCGCCAGATCGTGTCTTATACGACCAGACCCATCCGCGCAGGTGAAGTGGATGGGATCGAATACCATTTTTGCACACATGAGGAAAAAGACAGGCTGCTGGCATCCGGCAAGGTCGTGGAGATCCGCAGTTATAATACCTGTCACGGCATCTGGGACTATTTTACCGTTGACGATGGCAACATTGATCTGAGCAGATATGACTATCTGGTGATCGGAACGATCGAGTCCTTTGTCAAGTTGCGGGATTACTTTAGTCAGGATGCGGTTCTTCCGATATATATAGAAGTAGAGGATGGTATGCGCTTACAGCGTGCGCTTGAGAGAGAGCGGAGGCAGGAAAATCCGAAATATGAGGAATTATGCCGGCGGTTTCTTGCGGATGAAAAAGATTTTTCCGAGGAAAAATTAAAAGAAGCAGGAATCACAAAAAGATTTTGCAATAAGTCGTTAGAAGAGACGGAGAATGCGATCGCTGCGTATATCGAAGAGCAGGAGTAGTTACTTTTTTACAGGAAGAAGGTGTAAGCCTTGGATATTAACAAATTAAATCATGTAACAGAGGTTACACAGGTACCGGATACCAATCAGAATGTACAGGGAGATGGTTCCTTTAAGTTTACGCTTGCGAGTGCGATCACGGATGCGGATCTGCAGGCAAAAGTGGACATGCTTCTTTCTGACATTACAGCGCAGGGCAACCGTATTGCGCAGCATATGGATATCCGTGATATGAAAAAATACCGCGGTCTGGTCAAGGATTTCATGAATGAAGTCGTCAATCGTTCCCACAAGTTTTCCAGAGAGAACTTTTTGGATCGCCGGGGACGTCACCGCGTCTATGGTTTGGTAAAATTAGTGGATAAAAATCTGGATGATCTGGCTGGAGAACTGGTCAAGGAAGAAAAAGACCATCTTGCCATTCTTGGAAAAGTCGATGAGATCCGGGGATTGCTTCTGGATATTTCCACCTAAAACGGAGTAGTTTAAAATGAAGTTTGCAGACATAAAAGGACAAGAGGATATCAAAGAGCATTTGCAGAACGCGATCGCTATAGGCAAAACGTCCCACGCTTATATTATCAGCGGGGAGAAGGATGCCGGCAAGATGATGTTGGCGGAGGCATTTGCCCAGACTCTTTTGTGTCAGGACCGGGGCAAGGATGCCTGCGGAAATTGTCATTCCTGCAAGCAGTGCCAGAGCCACAACCACCCGGATATCCGCTATGTTTCGCATGAAAAGCCAAATACCATTTCGGTGGAGGACATCCGACAGCAGATCAATAACGACATTGTCATCAAGCCTTATGCGAGCGAATACAAGATCTATATTATGGATGAGGCGGAAAAGATGAACAAGGCGGCGCAGAATGCCCTGTTAAAGACCATCGAGGAACCACCGCATTATGCTATTATCTTTTTGCTGACGACCAATGCAGCAGGATTTTTGCCGACTATTTTATCCCGTTGTGTGACCTTGGAATTAAAGCCGATCTCTGCGGATATCATCCGAAAAGAGTTGATGGAGCATCACAACATGCCGGATTATCAGGCAGATGTCTGTGCCCAGTTTGCCCAGGGGAATCTGGGAAAAGCCATCAAATTGGCATCTTCCGAGGAATTTAACGAAATGAAATCCCATATGACCTCTCTGATGCGTCGTATGGAAAAGATGGATGTCTTTGGTATTTCCCAAGCCGTCAAGGAATTGGAGGAATACAAGCCTAAGATCGGTGATTATTTGGATTTGATGAACATCTGGTTTCGAGATGTGTTATTATATAAGGCGACAGGTGATGAGAGAAAGATTACTTTTCAGGATGAAAAGATGATCATAAAAAGACAGGCAAGTGAGTGTTCTTATCACGGGCTGAATACCATCATTCAGGCAGAGAATACCGCAAGGCGGCGGATCGCCTGCAATGGCAATTACAATTTGGCAGTGGAACTCATGTTGCTTTCAATAAAGGAGAATATTGCATGATAAAGATTGTTGGTGTGCGTTTTCGCACCGCAGGTAAAGTATATTATTTTGGACCCAAGAACTTAGACTTAAAGATCGGTGACCGCGTGATCGTTGAGACTGCGCGTGGTGTCGAGATGGGAACAGTTGCCGTAGCACCAAAGGAAGTGCCGGATGATGAGGTTGTCCAGCCGCTAAAGACTGTCCAGCGTATCGCGACCGAGGAAGACTTTAAACGGGCAGAGAAGAACAAGGAAAAAGAAAAAGAGGCTTTCAAGATCTGTCAGGAAAAGATCAAAAAGCACAAACTGGAAATGAAACTGGTGGACGCAGAGTACACCTTTGACAACAATAAACTGCTCTTTTACTTCACGGCAGACGGCAGGATCGATTTCCGTGAACTGGTAAAGGATCTGGCATCGGTATTCCGTACCAGGATCGAGTTGCGCCAGATCGGTGTGCGTGACGAGACCAAGATCATGGGCGGGATCGGCATCTGCGGCAGACCACTCTGCTGTAGTTCTTATCTGACAGACTTTGTTCCGGTTTCCATCAAGATGGCAAAAGAGCAAAATCTTTCCCTGAACCCGACTAAGATCTCCGGGGTCTGCGGCAGACTTATGTGCTGTCTGAAAAATGAGCAGGAGACTTACGAGTATCTGAACAGCCAGTTGCCGAATATCGGGGACTATGTGACGACACCGGAAGGGATCCGCGGACAGGTTAAGGCGGTCAGCGTCCTTCGTCAGCGCGTCAAGGTATTGATCGAGCAGAATGATACCAAGGAAGAGCGCGACTATGCAGTAGGAGACCTCAAATTCAAGGCAAAGCGCAAGAATATCAAGGTCACAAAAGAAGAATTAAAAGAGTTGGCAAAACTCGAGGATAATAAATAATGGCAGGATCATTTTTACATGAGGGTGAGCGGCTGGATGAACTGCAACGCAACGGTTACAAGATCATCCAGGATCCCAAGCGTTTTTGTTTTGGTATGGATGCCGTGCTTTTGTCCGGCTTTGCCAAGGTAAAGCGCGGAGAGGAAGTGCTGGATCTTGGCACGGGAACCGGGATCATTCCCATCCTTTTAGAAGCCAAAACAGAGGGGCAGCATTTTACCGGTCTGGAGATCCAGCCGGAGAGTGCTGACATGGCGGCAAGGAGTGTGGCTTACAATCACTTGGAGGACCGCGTTTCCATTGTCACAGGAGATATCAAAGATGCAACAAATATTTTTGGGGCATCTTCTTTTGATGTTGTGACCTGCAATCCGCCCTATATGACTGACCAGCATGGCATCAAGAATGACGGCGATGCCAAGACCATCGCCAGACATGAAGTGCTCTGTAATCTGGAGGATGTGGTATCACAGACGGCAAAACTCCTTCGTCCGGGCGGCAGATGTTACTTTGTGCACAGACCTTTCCGCTTGGTGGAGATCTTATCCACAATGAGCCGTTACAAGGTTGAGCCAAAGCGGATGCAGCTGGTCTATCCCTATGTGGATAAGGAACCCAATATGGTTCTGATCGAGGGGATGCGGGACGGAAAGTCCAGGATCACAGTAGAAAAACCCCTGATCGTATATCAGAGTCCGGGCGTTTATATGCCGGAGATCTACGATATTTACGGTTATTAAATGCTTGCGGGATAAAAGTAGAGCAAAGATAACGGAAAGTAGTGCCGGGGTATGGCAGGTATCTTATATTTGTGTGCGACACCGATCGGAAATCTGGAGGATATGACCTATCGCTGTGTCCGCATTTTAAAAGAAGTGGATCTGATC
>OIDQ01001279.1_pt1 | contig 9306 bp, 16 predicted proteins | sample 1581511 | NCBI WGS metagenome assembly OIDQ01 (sample SAMEA3882526, study PRJEB24775) | human gut metagenome | biome: human-associated habitat; feature: intestine environment; material: feces | place: Netherlands | collected 2009/2010
AGTCTTGGTTCATCCAGTATCTCCTCCATTGCGGATTTGGCCCTCTCCAAATTTTTCAGCAGATACTCATTCATTCCGTCCTTTTCCATATAGCGCGAGATTTGGGGATTCGGGATCATAGGGCTCCACGGTGGTAAGGGTAACGGAGGATACGACCACACGTCCGCTCCCTTCGCAGCCGGGACAGGTAACGGTACTTACGGTGTCCGTCAGCTCGTCCAGGTTCTCAAGAAAGCCCCGGCCGCAGCATGTGCGGCACAGGACTACATGGGGATGGTCAAACTTCCTTCTTATCATCGCCGGAGAATTCAGGTTTCACATCAGCAGTGTAGGGATAGACATCCATAATGGCGGTCTCGGCCACCGAGCCGATAACATAGTCCGCCAGCGTGCTCTTCATCCCTTCGTCCAGCTTCTTTACGGCATCGCGAAGGTCGGAAGCCTGTACCAGTACGGTAGTGGGGAGCTTTTTCTCCGCTCCGCTTTTTTCGTCCAGCGTGATAAAGAACAGCTTGCACTTGAACCAGCGGTCGGCCGCATCTTCCTCAGAGGGGAACAGTTCGCTGTAACCGGCGCGTTTGACGCCCGAAACTGTAAATTCACCGTTGATATACGGGTTCATTTCTTCAATAATACGGGCTTCCGCTTCCGTGAAGCTCAGCGCATCGACCAGATAGGCTTCCGTTACTTTCCTGTTCATGCCGTTCTCCGCCACCTTCTCGTAGCGGATGGAACATTCAAACCAATTGTGCATCATAACTTACATCTTGTTAAATGAGGGTTCTATTCTTTTCCATTGATTATTTCCGTCCTTCTCCTCGAAGTAGAAGCGGATCACCGTGCCTTCCACCACGTTGCTCTCACGGAAGAGCTGCATGATTTCCGAATATTCGGGGTCGTTGAAGTCATCCTCGAGCTCGTACAGGCGGGAGATGGACTTGTAGTCAAGATCCCCGGCCTCGTTGCGCTGGAGCAGCGACATGGCCAGCTTGTACATGGGGTTGCGCCCGTCATCGCCCTTCTTGCCGATCCATGCGTTCAGGTAGTCCACTAGGCGCTTCTCTGCCACGTCGGCCCTCTCGTCGAAGCCCTTGACCCGGTTCCCCTTGACGGAGACCTTGAAGGTGTCGTTCTTCACCTCGAACCCGAGCTGCTCGTCACGTTTCAGGCCGCCGTACTCCTTCAGCTGGTCATAGTAGGCGGTGGCCTCCTTACGGAGCCATTCCTTGAACTCCTGGCCGTCCTTGATATACTTGCGGAGCTTCCTCTCCACAGAGGCGAGGAATCTGGCACGCAGCTTCTGGTAGTTCTTCTTTCGGTCCCCGTCCTTTCTTTTCTTTTCGGCCTGCAGCTTGCTTAGCAGGGCCTCACGTTCCTTTTCAGATAAATTCTTGATATCCATATCTGTTCTTATTTATTAGTGAATAAATTCCTGAATAAATCAGGGTCGATTATCTCCTCGTTGCAGTCAACGTTCTGTTCTATGGCTGTCTGGCATTCCCAGCAGAGATGGTTCACGGTCATGTGGTTGTTGTATTCACAGAACACCTTCCCGCACAGCCCGCACCGGGCGAACATCGGCTGCACGGTGTCCGCGTCCTCCCGGCAGATGTCCAGCCCTTTGGCGTGGCAATCGGCACACATGTCAGCACATTCCTTTTCGAATTTCGTCTTTTCCATTGTCATCATTGTTATTGTTATTATCGTTTATCCATGCTACCAGAATCCATAACATGGCGTTCAGTGACCATGTTTTCGCCCAGAAGTCATCATTAACTATCATGCCCGTGAAAGCCGAGAGGGCGGATATCGCGTACACAAGGTGCTTCATTCTCATACCTCCTCCTTCCGTCTTATGGCCTTCAGCTGTTTCAGTGTGGCCTTCAGTTCCTCCAGGTTCTGGCTTGACACCGGCTTCCTGCATCCTCCGTGGCTCTTCAGGAAGGAGGTGATCTTCGCCTTGTTCATCTCGACCTCCACGGGATTGTCGCTTCGGTAGCTCCTGTTGAGAAAACCGATATCCATCGACACGGCGTAAATGGCCTTGACCAGCGCCAGCTTCTCCCGTCTTTCCGGATCCTTTCTCCCGTTGGGATCGAGCAGCGTCCCGATCAGCCTTGCGGCCTCGCTTTTGTACAACTCCGCGGACGTCGTTGTCCGTCCGCCGCTGAACTGCTGGACAAGATGCCTGTATTCATCCTCGTCCAGTCCGAACTGCCGTCTGAGGCGGTGTATGCACCGCTTCTGGGCGTTTGTCGCGGGTAATTCAATTGTCTTGTTCATTGCTATTGCTGTTAAATGGTTCGTCGTTCAGCACATCGCCATGATAGAGGCGTGCCCTGTCCTCGACAATGGGAATCTTCCTGCCCACATTGTTTCCGACACGTCCGCCGACTATGGCCGCCAGCCCCTGGACATGAAAAATCACCTTGGCCAGTTTGGATGCCTGCCGTGCGGCGGCATTATGCGGTTTCCCTTTCTCCTCATGTGCCAGAATGACAAACAGTTTCTCCGGAAAGTTGCGGACAAGTTTCAGCAGCCCGTATTCCCTGCTCATCAGCTCGTCCTTGTAATAGGAGGCATTGTCGATGAACACCACCTTGGCGCTGCGGCGGTCACGCAGTTTCTCCCACAAATCCTCTATAGGCATATACTCATACATGTACATGTTCGAGCACTCCTGGGGAATACCGACCTGCAGGCAGGTGTCCTGTATGCTTGCCGAAATGCCTTCCTCCGCACTCAGGTACAGAACCCTGGCCATCTGGCGGAGATAGTTGGCCAGCATGAGGGCGAAAGTGGTTTTTCCGTTCTTCTCCGCACCGTAAACCAGCCATATCCCATGGTCCTCAGGCTCGGGGGATACATAGTCGGCCCACATGCCGGAGAAACGGAACTTCGATATTTTCTTGTCATATACGTTGCGCATAGTCAACAGACGCACCCGTTTTTTTGTCTTCTTCTCTTCCTTTTCCATTTTAGGCTCCTTCCTGCATAAGTATCAATGCCGACTCCGCACGTCTCAATCCGGTTTCCAATGTGTCCCCGTGCGTGTCAAGACACATGTTCACCACTTTCTTCACTATCTGCATATCATCCACATTGACCGACAGTACATCCGTGATCAGCCGGCGGTAGAACAGCAGCCGGTCATCCTTGCCGGTAGGCACGATTGAATAATACTTGCTGGAGAAACGGGAGAACAGCTCCTTGAATGAGTTCTTCCTGCTGCGCCCCTTGCCGTTCTGGAGCTTGGTACGTAATCCGTCGGATCCCATCATGAACCAGCCGCAGAGGTTCTCCGTGCCGTTCCAAAGGCCATGCAGCGATTCAAGCGCGGCATAGCTCAACGCGCCCGCCTCGTCGATGATGACCACCGGGTACGGGATGTTGCACAAGGCATACTTGATACTGTCCTCCATTTCCTCGGTCGTACCCTCGTCCGCGCCGATGCAGCGCGCCAGATGGAGGATGAAGGAACGGCGGCTGCGACACTGCGTGGCGTCCAGATAAAAGCAGTTCTTGCGGTTGCGGGACAGGTACAAGGCGGAGTATGTCTTCCCTATGGCGCATTCATCCACGAACATCATCGCCTTGGAATGCTCCTTGCAGAAATCCACATATTGCTCAATCATGTTGAACACATCCGTGCGGGCCATCCTCCAGGCACGTTCCGAAGCGGCCACCCCAAGCAGACGGCCGACAGCCAGCCATCTGGCGTCCCCGATCTTTCTCTCCGTGTCCGCCGTTATCTTCCCCTTGACTATCTCGCTGTAGATACTGGGATGGAGCCCGTATTTCTTGGCAAACTCCCCGTTGCTCCCGCTGAAACGCTTCCTCGCCTCTTCCAGGGCTTCCAGCACCTTCTGTCTGTATTCCCGTGTTGTTTCTATTTCCATAATGTTATTATATTAAAAGTTAGTTCTCAAATCCTTTTTGAATGATATCCGGGTACCGTTTAAAAGAGTGTCGCCCACAGGCGTATCTTCCAATATCTCGACCTCGCCGTCCCTTTCCGGAATATTCCTCCTTTCAAGGGAAGTGATACGGAACCCGTCATTCAGTATGTCACTCCTGCGGTCTATGACAGCCACCCTGCCGATCTCATGGTAACGCTCCTTGCTGTACCCCTCGAGCGTGTTCCGGTAACGAGCCATCAGCTCCCGGTTCTTCCTCTGTTGCGGGGTTTCCTCCAGGACGGAGCGTGCCGTACGAGGCTGTGGAACCGCCTCGCATATGATCCTGCTCTCTCCCCTGAGGCAGACAACGGCGTTCAGCACCTCCCCGTCATTATCGTCCAGATAATAGATGTCCACGTCCTTTCCCGCCAGGACACGCATGTAACCGACCAGCTTCTCGCCGGTGCACAGCGTGCCGCCGTCCCCCAGAAGATAGAAGGAGTTCCTGAACCGTATCTGCCCGGCCATGCTGACACTTGTCGCCGTCCTCTTCCCCAAGGAAAGAAGGATACCCCGCCAGTTGATGGCGTTCGCATTGTCGGGGTTCTGTTTCTGCAGGAACACCTCCCAACGGGTCATTCCCTTATAGATGCTATGCTCCGTATTGTTCCATTTCTCGATATCCTCAAGGCACTCCCGGACAATCCTCTCGTAAGGCAGGACAGGGACCTTTCCGACGGCCGCCTGGTTGGACTCGCTTCTGGCGAACGGACGGGCCAGCCAACCCTCACGCCTTTTCTCCATCCTGTAACGCAACGGGCGCCAGTACGCCTCGCACCGTTTGGAACGGGCGCTGTTGGCCTCGATCCTGACGGACTTGAACATCGCACCGGGCTTGAGAAAGCTGTCCGAGAAACCGGCGTTCAGGTTGCTCTCACATTCCAGCTCGTAAGGAAGCGGCATCCCCCATAGGGCATAGTTGCGCACCATCTGGCGGTAGAATTCCGTGATGATGCCCTCCTTGTCGGTGCCGTAAACCCATGCGGTGATCGCCTCGCTTCCCAGGTCCACCCCGCAATAGAACCACACACGCTTTCCTTCGGCATAGAAGAAGGGGGGCTGACGGTCATCCACGGATATGATGCTTCCCGCCCACTGGGGATGTTCCAATGTCTCAAAAGGCACATACATGCCCAGACGGATCTGACGGTTTCCCGTGCGCCTGCGCGAGGTGGCCACGCCCGACTCCCACGAGGACAGGAAGCCGCTTACTGTACGTTGGGATATCTTTCCGTACCCCTTCGGGTCAAACACCTCCCCGGTCTCCACATCCACAACCTCCACATAACCCGAAAGGAAGGCCTCGTACTGGCGGAACACCTCGGCGGCGTCAGGTTTCCATGACTGGTGCGCGAACATGCTCTCCAGAAGGGCACGGGCTTTCTCCGTCCGTATTCCCGCGGAATTGTTACCCCTGTTCTTGTTGACAAGGAAACGGTATCTCTCCTCCGCATCCAGGGCGGCGTATTTCCTCATTTTCTCCAGAAGGCGGGCACGGGAGGGGGGCAGCGTGTGCGTCTTCCCGAATTTTTCCTCCAGCACCTTCCCGAATGTGCTGTAGTCATTCCATACCGAGTCGTCCAGTCCGTACATGCTTCTTCTGCCTCTGGACTGCCATTCGGTAAGACGGGCCTCGCGCAACGCCAGCAGGGCGTTCAGGACGGAGGCGTTCATCACATACCTTTCCTGCTCCTCCGTGGAGAGTTTTCCGCCGGCATCCTCATAGATGTTGGAGTAGAACTCCACGGCGGCGGCGTCCGTGTTGAAGTAAAGCAGGAGGATATGTTCCACACGGCGGGGATCACCGAGGGACTCCCGTATGGTGGCGGGAAGGGAGTCGAAAAGCACCAGCAGACGTCTTCCGCTGCCACCGCCGCGGCTGTACCGCTTGATGCCGGTGGGCTTGTCCTGATGGCGGAACAGCTGAACTTTCAAGCTGTTGTAGCTGTAAAACCGCGGGACAAGCTCGTCTTTGGTGACTACCAGTATGTTGTTGTCTATGAAGATTGGCATTTCTGTATAATTTGACTTTGTGCGGTTTCCGGCGTCGGACCGGAAACGCGGGCCGCCTTCCGGCTCCCTGACCGCGTGTCCTATTTTCCCTCCCTGTAATACCTCTGTCCGATAAGGGAAAGGCAGCATACGACTGCAAGGACCGAGGCGGCGAGGTTCTCGTTGAAGGTGGGGCGGAGATTGTCCGCCAGTCTGAGCACTACCACAAGGCCGATGACTGCGGCCACTATATGGATAATTCTGAATGTTCTCATTGCAAATCATTTTTAAGGGTTAATAAAATTGTCTTTAAATCTCCGTCCCTATCCGTCACGGACCGGGACGGAATGTCACATTTTTTATTTATTGTTTTCTCTGTAGATTGCTTTCCCGTATATGGTGGGATGGTAGACGACATCGCCGAACGGTCCGGTCTGTTTTGTCAGCAAACCGTTTCTTACCATTTCGTCCAGTTCACCGGAGGAGCTGCCAGTCATCCCATCCTTTTTGCAGATATTCCCCAAGAGAATAAGTTGCTTCTTGTTTAACTTCATCTTCTTTCCTTTTTATGAGTTGTTATTTGTCCACTTCCTCCAGCATTACGAGCGTTACTACGAGCGTTACTAAAAGTAACGCTGGGGTTGTATGAACTATTTTTCGATTTCCTTGACCAGACGCTTTGCGCCGGCTATGTCCCATATCTTGTCGACCATCTCCGCGACCTTCATGTCGGTTGTCGGTCCTATCTTCACCATCACCGCCCCTTCGGAGTCCTGGTCCTTGGGAATGATGATGGGGCAGAGCATCCCGTATTCACGCCAGATCGTTATCACGATCCTCAGGTATTCAAGGTTGATACCCATCGTATAAGTAATCATCCCTGTTCCTCCCATTCTATCAGCAGTTGTCTGTACACCGGAACAGGTTCGGGATATATGATGCCTTTGTTCTTGTGGGATATAGCCAGCTTCGTCAGCCTGTCGGTTATACGGCGGCTCATTGTGTTGCCGGAATACATCTTGCATACATGGGAGTAGGTGACTTTCATGTTGGCGGCGACCGTTTTCAGATCATTCCGATTGAGATAACGGCACACAGCCTGTTTCCAGTCGATGAAATCCGGACGGTACTTGGGCGCAGGGAGCGTCGGACGCTGTGCCGGACGAACGGAGTAGCCGCCGGTACGACGGATGGAGGGGAGAACCTCGTTAGTTACCCATTTGCGGAAGGCTTTTGCTTCGGGCTTGCGGGAAAGGAAGATCAAGCCATATAATCCGGATTCATTAACAGTCCATGTTTCTCGCCCTTGACCTGATACAAATAATGTTTGTATCAGCTTCTCGTCATCATCTAAACGCTTGACTGTCATGCTAACATCTTGTAACCCTAAAGCGCAACAAATGTCTTTTGCTATAAACCATGATTCTCCATCAATCATTTTCATCCGGATACCGGCGTTAATGCCGTCATTGAAGAATGTTTGCAGACCTGTTGTCTGCTGGTTGTTGTTCGATGTTTTCATAATAATACATTATTAATTAATACGTTCCGCTTTCACATTACCCTTGTTGTCGAGGATTTTGACTGTTTCATGCTTGACGATTTCGTCAACATTGTACAGCTTACTGTCGTTCCGTTTCTTGGCGGCTTCCCAGATTGCCGGAGCTTTACCACCCTTTTTCTGACCGGACAAAACCTGTCCGACATAGGCCATTGTTACTTTAAAGGCGACAGCAAGTTCCTTCTTGCCTTGTGCGCCTAACTCACGGCTCTTTCATTTAAGCTTAGATAAAGGCACATAATTCCCCCACCCACTTCTTATGGGAAGCAGGGATTTTGTTATGATTGATACCCAAAACGTTACGAATCCTCTGAAATTACAAATTATCTCATTTTTGATCCAGCATATGTATCATTGCGGTAAAGTCCAAGGAAAGTTCTCTGATAAGTTCGGCCGTTCCCTTAGCCTTGTCGGAGAGCTTTTTCCTTTTACCTTTCCATATCGAAAGTATTGCCAGTACCATCCTCTGTATCGTGTCAAGGTTTCTGGCGGACCTTGCACTATTCCGCCTGATGAAGTCCTGCCTCAGGTTGCGGTCAAGGTCCCAGTGCATGCTTTCTATTGCCCAATGCATTCTGGCTATTGTACTCAGCCGCCTGGCACTTCCGTGAAAACTGGAGACATAGAACCTCCTCTCGGAAGATTTCTGACCATCAGATTTTCTCTCCGTTGCAGTCCGTATTTCGACAACCGTCAGATTTCCATTCCACTTTTTCCTGTCCGTAATCAGGTCATTTCCACGAAAGATACGGCATACTCTGGTCTCTATTCTGCCATGTTCAAGAAAAGGGCCTTCCGAATATACATCCACAGGCTCTGCAAGTTCGACATTGTCCTCAACCCCATATCGCAGAGTCCTCTGGTTTGCCTTCAGCTCGATAAGGAAATCACCGCCTTTTTCCCGGATTTTATCTATGATGGCTTTCTGGAAGGACATGGCGTCTGCCGTAACTATGCATCCTGACACATCCACCTTGTCCAATAGTTTGGGTACGGAAGTTATCTCGTTGCTTTTTTCTTCACACATGTCCGTGGCAAGGGTGAAACCTCCTTCAAGGGAATAGGCGGATACGATGTCGGGGTTGCGTCCGTTTTCAAGTACCGTCCCTCTCATTGCCTTGCCGTCAATACAGAGGATGTCCCCGGCACAACCGACAAGCTCATCATGGAAGGTGGAGGTAAATTCAGACATCCGCTCAGACATGGCTTCATCATCAATATGTTTGAATATACGGCAGAGCGTAGGTTCAGAAGGCACGCCGTCCAACAAAATTCCTAAAGAGCGGAAGCGTTTCAGATTACGCTCGCCGAATCTGATTATATCCGGTCTTGTTATACACTTGCCCAGCCGTCCGAGTATTACAAGGAGAAGAATATCTTCCAGCTTGTATTTGTAGTTTCCCTTGTCTGTCCTGCGGTAATCCGGCACTGATTTCACAAATTCTTTCAGATGTTTCATTATGCTGCCACGACGGCAGAATGCATGTTTCTTTTTTATATATTAGACATGCAAAATATTGCATATCAGCAAAATAAATCGTATTTTCGCATAGCGAAAATTAAGGCGGAAATCAAAAAACGACCTCTGTCGCATTTGATTTCCGCCTACAAAAATAATTTTATATGAACGATAAAAAGAAACACCGGAAGCGGTGCTTCCTGCATCGCTGTGCGCAAAAATAATGGTTTTTCGGAGAATAACAAGGATTATAGAGGTTGTTTTAAATGAAAGAGCCGTGAATTTAAGTTGATAAATATGAGTAAAAAGTTGTACATGTCGCTGATTTTTAGTAA